>ENA-UONX01000050-UONX01000050.1-human-gut-metagenome-genome-assembly--contig:-P74old-NODE-50-length-181379-cov-52.925663_pt1 | contig 181379 bp, 182 predicted proteins | sample MGYA00242466_ERZ724013 | MGnify/ENA metagenome assembly ERZ724013 | reverse complement strand
GAGATAGAGATAGAGTTAGAGAAAGAGATAGAGATAAAGAGAGAGATAGAGAAGGTACGCCCTGAAACGGGGCACCCTTCCCACATTTATGGCCATTACCAGAATGTTTTCCTGACGGATGAAGAACTGGCAGACTTGCAGGCCAGCTTTCCTGCTGTATGGGAACAGTACATCGAAAAGCTGTCCGAGTACATGGCTTCTACTGGCAAGCGTTATCAGAGCCATGCAGCGACCATCCGGCGCTGGGCCGGTGAGGACGCTAAAAAAACTGTCACACCCTCACGCAACCGGGATTACAGCGTAAAGGAGGATGAAACTGTATGATTGAGATTACCGCAGAAATCCGGGCGTTCATCGACAAGGCAGCTGCCGGTGTGGAATTGGCTGAGGACGAGTATATAGACCCGTCAGACGGGCTCATTCACTGTAAGAAATGCGGCGGCCAGAGGCAGACCGTTGTGCCATGCTTCGGGAAATCCGGCTACTTTATGCCGCGCTGCATCTGCCAGTGCCAGCAGGAGGCTGAGGAGCAGCGCAAGGCTGCTGAAGAACGGCAGCGCCGTATGGAGCGTATCAAACGCCGAAAGGCACAGGGCTTGCAAGACCGTTATCTGTACGACTACACATTTTCCAATGATAACGGGCAAAACCCATTGATGGACAAGGCTCACGCCTATGTGGAGAACTGGAAAGAGGCATATAAGAGCAATATCGGGCTTTTGCTGTTTGGAGATGTGGGAACCGGCAAGTCTTTTTTCGCCGGATGTATTGCCAACGCTCTACTTGACCAGGATGTGCCGGTGCTGATGACGAACTTTCCCACCATTCTGAACCGCCTGACCGGGATGTTCTCTGAGGACAGGGCCGACTTTATCGCCAGCTTTGATGAGTACGACCTGCTTATCATTGACGATCTGGGTGTAGAGCGCAGTACCGAATATGCTATGGAGCAGATGTTTTTCGTCATCGACAGCCGCTACCGCAGCCGCAGGCCCATGATTATCACAACAAATTTGAAACTGTCCGAGCTGAAAAACCCGCCTGATCTGGCCCACGCCCGTATCTATGACCGTATTCTGGAACGGTGTGCGCCGATCCTCTTTGACGGGAAGAATTTCCGGGAAGAAAATGCCGGTGCTACCCGACAGGCAGCAAAAGACATTGTAAACAGTAAGCACGACTGATTTTTTACCGGGCGGCACAGACCCGTTCGGAGAAAGGAGCGCCATGAACAAAGAACCCCGTACTATGCAGGTGGCAGACGCCGCTACTGCGTCCAGAGCGCCGGAAAACACGCCGGCGATGGTAAAAAAAATCGGCAAGACGACCTACAAGGTTCATGTCCATTTCAGCAATACCAGCACAGAAACCATGAGCGATAAAATCAAGCGTATGCTCAAAAATGAAATTCAGCAGATGTGACAGACTGATAAACGAAGCCGCCTTGTGCTAAACTGATGATGGTACGCACCAAAATTTTTGTCAAGGAGGACACGAAAATGCTTTACACAGAAAAAGAGAAGCATGAAATTGAGCGAGTAAAGGAGGTCTTTGCGGAACATCTGCGGCAAAGCCCTGATTTTGAACTGCTCTGGTCGGACAAGGTGGGCTATGTCTGGCTGACGATTGACGTAAATCCACTTTATGTGGATACTGGCATCAGGATAGAATCAGCCGCCGATCTCTGCTACAAGTGTTTGGATGATGTTGCTACGGATGTTTTGTATATGACGGGCAACGATCATGCACTGGAAGCAGCCGACCCGCTGGAATTGGCCGAAATCAAGCGGCGCTGGGAGCCATATATCAACCAGCTGCCAGACTATGCGTATCTCTGCAAAGACCTGCTGAACGGAAAAATGTAATCTATCAAACGAGGTGTCAGGAGCCATACGGTGCTTCTGGCACCTTTTTTGTAGATTTTTTGTGAATTTGATTAAAAAGTCCTTGACAATTTGTCTCTGGCAAGACCGCGAAATCCATTTTGGTAAGCGCCGCCGTGCGGCTGGCCACCTTCAATATCCCGCAGTATGCCAGAATGACAATGGTGGATGAGATGGACTTTGGCAGCCTGGGCGAGAAGAAAAAAGCCATCTTCTGCGTGATCCCTGTTGATGACAGCAGCATGAACTATCTTGTGGGAATGCTCTACACCCAATGCTTTCAGGCACTTTACCGAAGGGCGGACGAGAAACACAACGGACGGTTGCCTGTGCCTGTGCGTGTCATTCAGGACGAATGGGCGAATGTGGCCCAGCCGGAGAGCTATCCGAAGATTCTGGCTACCTGCCGCAGCTACAATATCGGGTTGAACATCATCGTGCAGAACATTCAGCAGATCAAGGCGCTGTATGAAAAGGAATGGGAGAGCATCATCGGCAACTGCGATACGCTGCTGTTCCTCGGCGGCGGCAACGAGCCGACTTCGTTGGAATTTATCGTGAAGCTGCTGGGCAAGGAGACCATCGCCACCCGCACACGGGGACAGACAAAGGGGCACAGCGGCTCCAGTTCTACCAACTTCCAGCAGACGGGCCGCGACCTGATGACCATTGACGAGGTGCGAAAACTGGACACCCATAAAGCGATCTTGTTTATACGAGGGGAAGACCCCGTGCTGGACAAAAAGTACAACATCAAGCGACACCCCAACATTAAGCTGACGACGGACGGTAAGGCAAAGCCTTATATCCATAAGCCGCTGGGTGCGCCGGATTACGCACTGCCTGACCTGCCCTATGCGTTCCGGTCTTTGGACGATTACGAATTTATTGACATGGAGGATACAGAACATGAATCTGAACAAGAAGAACCTTTGGAAACCGATGGAGCCGAATAAGGTGAAGCGACTTTATTGGACGGCGGCTGGTGCTGCCGTCCTCTGCCTCTGCTGCACCACGCCCGCGATGGCAGCGGGCGGCGATCCGCTGGATATTGTGAATAACCTTTCCGATTTTATTTTTAGCATCATCAAGGCGCTGGGCGTGATCATTCTCGGCTGGGGCATCGTGCAGGTGGGTATGTCGATCCAGTCCCACGATGCCAGCCAGAGAACGCAGGGCTTCCTCTGCCTGTTTGGTGGCTTAATGATCGCCTTTGCAAAGGAAATTCTGACCGCCATCGGCGCGATCTGATAAAAAGAGCCGGGAGATACTGCCTTGCGGCGGATCTCCCGGCTCCCTTGCAGGAGGTGATTTTCATTTGGATAACAACTGGATCGTAGAAAACCTGACCAACGCCTTTGGCGTTTGGAATAGTAAAATGACGGAAATGTGGTCACTGCTGACGGAATCGCCCCAGACCTTCAAGGGTGGCACCATCTGGCAGACCATTGTGACCATCAATGGCGGAATGCAGGCCATCGGCTACGGGCTGCTGGTGCTGTTCTTTGCCATCGGTATCTTCCGCAGTGCCTCCGGCTTTCGGGACTTTCAAAGGCCGGAGCATCTGCTGCGGCACTTCATCTACTTTGTGCTGGCAAAGCTGGGTATCACCTATGGTATGGACTTGCTGGTAGATGTATTTGATGTGTGCAGCGGCATTGTGGCAACGGCGGCGGGCAGCATCGGCGGCTTGACCGGCGCGTCCGTGGCACTGCCGCAGGAGATCGCGGACGCCATCGGAGATGTGGGCTTTTTTGCAAGCATCCCCCTTTGGCTGGTGACGCTGCTGGGAAGCCTATTTATTACGGTGCTGGCCTTCATTATGATCCTCACCGTCTATGGGCGCTTTTTTAAGATCTATATGTATGCCTCGCTGTCCCCGGTGGCACTGGCGTCCTTTGCCGGAGAGGGGACTTCCCACTTTGGCAAGGCGTTTCTGCGGAGTTATGTGGGCGTGTGCATGGAGGGGGCGGTGATCGTGCTGGCCTGCATCATCTTTTCGGCCTTTTCCTCCAGCGGTACGCCGGTGGTGGATAGCAGTGCCTCCGTAGTGACGCAGGTGTGGAGCTATTTGGGCGAGGTCATATTCAACCTGCTGGTGCTGGTGGGTTTGGTGAAGTCCGCCGACCACATCGTAAAGGAAATGCTGGGACTCTAACCAAAATCATGGCGAATACCGCCACTGCTTCCGATTTCTTCAAATGCGCGAATGATCTCCTCAATTTTTTGAAAGCACTCACTGTCATTAAGACGATCATCTTCAATAATTGCTTTGATTTTACAGAGCGCTTGATAGCATTGTCCTTCCATTATCTGTGTAAATGGCTCATTCTGCTGTGGGAAAGTGATCTGCACCTCACCTTGGGCAAGGATGTGACTTAATAATTCCATAGCCAACTCCACTTTGGGAACACCTCAACTTTCTGTGTGGGGATTATATCCCCTTAATACATGGGATTATAACCCCCATAATATGAGTAGTCAAGCTGAGGAGGTTCCCATGATTAAATTCGACAAGCTATGGGTGGTTATGGAGCAGAAGGGTGTCACTACCTATGCCCTTCGAGAAAAGGGCGGCATTGACAGTAAGACCATTCGGCGGCTCAGAAATAACGAGAACATGGAGACAAAAACCTTAGACAAGCTGTGTAAGGCGTTAGATTGCAAGTTGGAAGATATTGCGGAGTATATCGCGGATTGAGTAAAGATGATTTGGAGGCTATTCCAAATCATCTTTTTATTATATTTGCAGAAAGAAGGGTTTTAATTGGAAATCAAAATCAATAAGGAAATTCGCGCGTACCGCGAAACGCTCTTTTTCGGCCTGTCCGTGCGGCAATTTGTCTGCTCCGTTTTGGCGGTGGGCGCTGCGGTGGGACTGTATTTCAGCCTGAGCCGAGTGTTGGACCGGGAAACGGTGAGCTGGGTGTGCATTGTCGGCGCAACTCCCGTGGCCGCTGCGGGCTTTTTTCAGTATAACGGCCTAACGCTGGAGCGATTTTTGTGGGCATGGCTGAAATCAGAGGTCATCATGGCAGGCAAGCGTGTCTGGAAAGCGGAAAACTACTATGAAGAAGCGATGAAACGTGAGGTGAAGAAACATTGATCCTTTTCAAGCATCGGCGCAGCGCGGAACGGGATGCCTTTTCCGTTCCCCGCAGCGTCCAGAAATCCATTCCCATCAAACGCATTTATCAAGACGGCGTGTTTCAGGTAAGCGGCAAGTTTTCAAAAACTTGGCGCTTTTTTGATGTCAATTATGCCGTGGCCTCCCCGGAAAAGCAGCGGGAACTCTTTATGACCTACTGCTCCTTCCTGAACTCGCTGCCCATCGGAGCTACGGCAAAGATCACGCTCTTTAACCGTCAGCTCAATCAAAAGGACTTCGGGCGGACGCTGCTCATGCCCATGCAGGGCGACCGCCGTGACCTCTACCGCAACGAGTATAACGCGCTTGTTTTGGGCAAGGCGGCGGAGAGCAACAATCTCATTCAGGAGAAGTACATCACCGTTTCGGCGGAAAAGAAAAGCGTGGAGGAGGCCCGCGCGTTCTTCTCCCGTGTTGGGACTGACCTCACCACGGGACTTTCCCGTATGTCCTCCAGTGTCCGTGAGATCACGGTCAATGACCGCCTGCGGCTTCTGCACGACTTCTATCGCCCCGGCGAGGAACAGCTATTCCGGTTCAGTTTTGAGGACACCATACGAAGGGGACATGACTTCCGGGACTGCATCGCCCCGGACTGTATTTCCTTTCAAAAAAATCACTATGAGTTGGGCGATCATGTGGGCCGTACCCTGTTCCTGCGGGAATATGCCAGCTTTATTTCCGACGAGATGATCACGGAGCTGATGGACTATCCCCGAAACATGATGCTCTCTATTGACATTATTCCCGTGGCCATGGACGAAGCAGTGAGCGATATTCGCAAGCGCATTATGTCCGTGGAATCGGATATTACCCGCTGGCAGCAGCGGCAGAATCAGAGCAACAATTTTACCGCCAATATCCCCTATGACTTGGAGCAGATGCGGAGCGAAACGAAGGAATTTATGGACGACCTCATGAGCCGCGACCAGCGCATGATGCTGGCTTTGGTGACGCTGACGCATTTGGCAGATAACCTTGAACAGCTCGACCAGGACACCGAGGCTCTGCAAGCCATTGGGCGAGCGCGGGGCTGTCAATTTAACATTCTGCGCTATCAGCAGGAGGACGCGCTGAATACGGTCTTGCCCTTCGGCCTCAAGCGCATTGACGCTACCCGCACACTGACCACGGAATGTACCGCCGTTCTTATGCCGTTCAAATCGCAGGAGATCCAGGACGCGGGCGGTATCTACTACGGCGTCAACGCCGTATCGCATAACCTCATCGTCTGCAACCGCGGAAATCTGCTCAACGGCAACGGTTTTATTACCGGCGTGTCCGGCTCTGGTAAGTCAATGGCGGCAAAGCAGGAGGTCTCCGCGCTGGCGCTCTCCACCGACCATGATATTATCATCGTGGACCCGGAGCGTGAATATGGCGAGTTGGTGCGGGCATTGGGCGGCGAGGTCATCACCATCTCCGCCTCTGATCCAAATGGCTGCCACATCAATGCGCTGGATTTGTCCGAGGGGTATGGCGACGGCAGGGAGCCGTTGGTGATGAAGTCTGAGTTTATCATGTCGCTCTACGAGCAGCTTATGGGCGCGGATAAGATCGAGCCGCAGGAGAAGTCTATCATTGACCGCAGCGTGGGAAACATCTATCGGGAATATTTGAAAAGTTATCAGGGACAGCCGCCCACGCTGAAGGACCTCTATGACGACCTGATGAAGCAGGTCAACCCGGAGGCGCACCGGATCGCGCTGGCACTGGAGCTGTTCACAGTGGGTAGTTTGAATGTATTTTCCCACCAGACCAATATCAACACAAAAAGCCGCATTCTCTGCTTTGACATTCAGGACCTGGGTGAAAATCTGAAATCGGTGGGCCTGCTGGTGATGCTGGACGCCATTTACAACCGCGTTATCCAGAACCGCAGAGAGGGAAAATACACCCATGTCTACATCGACGAGATCTATCTGTTTTTCGCTAACGGGAGCGGCAGCGGACACAGTATTACCAATTACAGCAGCGAATTTCTCTACAAGTGCTGGAAGCGCTTCCGTAAATATGGCGCGACGCTCACCGGCATCACACAGAATGTGGAGGAATGTCTGCTATCCAATACGGCGCGGATGATGTTCGCAAACTCCGAGTTCCTGCTGATGCTCAATCAGGCTACCACCGACCGGGAGCAGCTTGCCCGACTGCTGGGTGCATCGGATACGCAAATGAGCTATGTGGACAATGCCCCTGCTGGCCACGGGCTCATCAAGGTAGGCGGGGCCATCGTGCCTTTCGCCAATGAGCTGCCCAAAAATACAGAACTGTACCGCCTAATGTCAACACGCCCCGGTGAGGACTGACGCCATGCGGGACTTGAAGATCAAACCCGGCATGGATACGCCAAAGGCAAAGCTGAAGAACTCCGCACCCAAGGACGCGGAATCCATTCTGAAAAAGCACATGGATAAGCGGCAGAAAGAGAAAGAGCCGGAAAGCCGCGACCCCGTGCGCTATGCTACCGACCGCGTGGAGAAAACTATGCGCAGGGGTGCGGCTGGGGCGGCGGATGCCTCGCGGCGTATGATAAAGCACTACCGAGGAAAGCTGCGGCAGGGCAAAGAAAATGCGGCGAGGGAGTACAGAGTGGCAGATATGGGGATTGGTGCGGAAAATGTTTTCATCGACACACCGATGGAATATGCCTTTTCTCCGGTAGAAACCGCTGCACGAAATGAAGTCGGAAACCGGACCATTTCTCCGCAAACTCGCGGAGGTACAAAAAGCGCAAATGCCGCCCCGCAGGAGCGTGGGCGGCAGAAAGTTATACAGGACGCGAAAGCCGCCTATCGGCGGAACTTGGCCGAAAAAAGAACAACGGAACGCCGCACCTCTGCTGCCCCGAAGGGCAGCGGGTGCACAGCGGCAGATCCGTTCCAGATCTCCGAGGCTGCAAAGCAGCAAGGCTCCCCACCAAAAATCGGAGGGATACCCTGCAAGGACGGCGTTCACGCACCAAAAAGCCGAGCCTTTCGGCAGGCACAGCCTGTGCAAAGCGTCATGCAGAAAGCAAAGTCGGCAGCCCAGCGAAGGATGCAGCGGAAGATTCTTCAGAAATCGGCGCAGAGTGGCGGCAAAACTGCGAAAAAGTTAAGCGGCACCGCAACGCAAGCCGCAAAAGTGATTGGGAAAAGCGTCGCGTCTGCGGCCAGTTCAATCCTGACGGCAGGCGGCGGTGCGGTGGTGCTGGTGCTGCTCCTGACGGTGATCCTCGTGGCGGCAATCGTGGCGTCCCCCTTTGGTATCCTTTTTTCCAACGAGAGCCGGGAGGCGGGCGTTGTGCCGATCTCCGCTGCGGTGGCGCAGGTCAATTATGATTTCAATGAGCGGCTGGAAGCCCTGCAAACAGCAGATGATTATGATTCCATTTCCGTGACCGGCCAGCCTGCCGATTGGATCGAGGTGCTGGCGGTGTTCGCGGTGAAGGTGGCAGGCAGTAACGATGCGGATGCCGCGGACGTGGCCACCATGGATGCCGACCGCATTGCCCGCCTGAAAGCGGTCTTTTGGGACATGACCGCAATCAAAACGGAGGTGGAAACGATCAACCACCCCGGCAGCGGTGATGATGGCTGGACGGAGCGAAACCTCTATATCACCATTACCGCAAAAACGGCAGAGGAGATGAAAACCGAGTATCATTTCAACCGCAACCAGATCGCAGCGCTGGACGAGCTGCTGGAGCAGCGGGGGCTTCTGCTGGAGCTGTTGGAGGATGTGTACTCCGTCAGCGGGGATACGGCGGCGCTTATCCGCAGTCTGCCGGAAGATCTATCGCCGGAGCGCGAAGCGGTGGTACGCACCGCCTGTTCTCTTGTCGGCAAGGTGAATTATTTTTGGGGAGGAAAATCCCTCGTGATTGGCTGGGACGCCCGATGGGGCGAGCTGCGGCAGGTCACTGCGGCAGGCAGCTCCACCACCGGAACTTACCGCCCCTACGGACTGGATTGCAGCGGTTTTGTGGATTGGGTGTTTTACAATCAGTCCGGCGGCAGCTATGTCATCGGCCATGGTGGAGGGGCTACTATGCAGCACTCATACTGTGTCGATATTTCGTGGGCGGACGCACAGCCCGGTGACTTGGTGTTCTACCCGGATAATTCCCATGTGGGCATCGTTGGCGGCAGGGACGCAAACGGAGAGCTGCTGATCATCCACTGCGCCAGCGGCTATAACAATGTGGTCGTTACTGGTCTGGAGGGCTTTACATCTATCAGTAGACCGAGGTACTACGCAGAGTAAAAAAGTTTTACCTTTTGTTCCCCCCTGACAGGGGTAACAAGTGATTCCTGGGATACCCCGGCAGGTCATCGTATCTACGATGCCTGCCGGGGTTCTTCCGTTTCCTTGGTTTGTAGGGGGTCCGGTGCTTCCATCGTTTCTTCCACATCCAGCTGGCCGCTGCCGACATAGCCAATGCCGTTGTAGTGGATCTCCACGGTCTGCGGCGCGTGCTTAGACCACTTTACCTCTTTCTCGTGAACCACGATCTTCTCAATAAACAGCCGCAGCAGTTCCGGCGTCAGCTCCGTGATATCCGTATACCGCTTCGCTTTGTCGAGGAAGCTGTCCGTTCCAATCGCCGTTTCCCGCAGGCGCTGGATCTCGTCCTCTTTCTGTGAGATGCCGACAGTGATGAGGTTCTGTTCTTCCGTGTAACTGTCGGACAGCATCTGGAACTGCTCTGTTGTAATGCGGCCCAGCACACTGTCCTCATACAGCTTTTTGAAAATCGCGTCCAGTTCAGCTTTCCGCTTCCGTATGGCTGCCAGTTTCTTCTCCTGCCTGCGGATCTCCCGCTGAAGCTCGGCGGATTGCTTGCTGCCAATGTAGGCGGCGAACTTTTCCGGATGTTCCCGCGCCGCACTCGTCACCCGGTGCAGGTCCTCCAGTACGATCTCATTCAGAACGTACTCCCGGATGTAGTGGCCTGTGCAGGCTTCTCCATCTTTCTTGTAGGTGCGGTAGGTAAAGTGATTGTACGCTTGCCTGCCCTCCTCTGTGTGATCGTGCGTTCGTGATGCGTGGCTCAAGCCGCAGTGTTTTCCTCGTCGGACTCATCCTCGAAAGCAGCAGCGGGCATGGCATCGAGCGACCGCGCCGCGGAATTGCTGGCGGTGGAATCGTTTATTGTGAGTTCTTTACCGATGTTTTCAAATCCTTCGGGGAATGTGTTGGTAGCATTGATGTTGGTTGTCACAGAGTATTCTGTTCCGGTCTTCGAAACAACGCGCTTTCCGATGCCGCCGAGGAAACCGCCGACCGACGCACCGGCCGCATGATTCTTGTTGACCGTCATATCCTCCACCTTGCAGCCGGTGATGGTCACGCTGCCGTTGCCGCGATAGTCATTATTGTCGGCCCAATTTCCTTCTGCGTCATACGGCGTGTAGAGCGCATCCGCATAGCCGATGAGTCCGCCAATCAGGAACTGCGTTCCGCCGTTGTCATTCTTATCGGTGACATTGACGGTCATATTCTCCACCTTGCAGCCAGTCAAAGTCACGGTGCCCTTGGCATAGCCGACAAGTCCGCCGATGCACTCCGCAGGCAGCAGGTGGACGGAGTTATAAGCATTTCCTTGCTCGCCCAGCAGGTTCAGATTCATGGTCACATGCCTGACCGTCACATTTTCCGCCGTGAACCTGTCGCCCACAAAGCCCGCCAGAGCACCGAAAGCATGATACTCGTTGCTGTCGACACTGGGTTGGGCAGTGTAGTCGATCGTCATGCCGTCAATGGTCAGGTTCTTCACCGTCACGTTATCTCCGTAGCCGTAGATGGTGCCCACGGATTGGCTGGGAGCCGCCTCGCCGCGTTTTGCATGGTAGATCGTGTGATTGTTTCCATCGAATGTGATGCCGCCGACAATGTCACCGGTGCGCGTCGTATCGGCATAGCAGAGATCCAAATCAACGCCCAGTGCGTAGCTTGCTGCCTCAGAGGAGTAATCCTGCACGACCTTAGTCAGAAAATCGTTGGCATTATAGAGCAGCTCTGTGCCATTGCTATCAGTTTCGGATTTCCATTGGACACCGACCTTGACGATGGCTCCCTGTTCAGCGGCCATTTGGGTTAGTTTGGTATCTTCCACTTTTACAAAAGTCTCGGTAGGATTCCCCCATTGGTTCAGCTCTTCCTTATAATAGCCGAAATATTCGGTGCCGGGGATACCAGTGGGCAGGGTAAAGACCTGATCGTACTTTACGCTCACCTCAATATAGGGAATGCCATGGTCGTTGGCGTTGCTATACACACCATTTTCCTCATCGTACGCAGCCGTGAGCAGCTTGCCGCCATTTTCAAGCAGCCAGTCTCTCAACGGCACATTGCCGTCCCAGTCGAAGCGGAGGAAATAGGTCATGGTATCCCACTTGGCGTAGAGCGTGAGGTCACAGGCGGGCATGGTCGTGCCGCTCCATTCAGTCTGACATGCTTCATCTTCGTACCAGCCGACGAAGGTATAGCCGGTGCGTTTGGCATTCGTCATGTCCGTAGAAATCTCTGCGCCGTAATAGATGCTTCCGTCGTTGGGGGCGCAGCCCTCGTCCAGCGTCACGCCGTCGCCCAACTTAAACGTCAGCATGTACTGGCTACGGGTGTAGTAGATATCCGCGACATTCTGTGCGCTGTCGGCTTTGAGGGTGATTGAGGTGGACGAATCAGCTTTCGGTACAAATCCCTTGAAAGACTTTTGCACATTCACCGTCTGACCGGTCACGCCGGAACCGCTCACAGTTTCAGAGGGCGTATCCGGATAGGTCGTGCCGTCCACGTTTTGCAGATAGTAGTTTACAGTGTAGTTGACCTCCCCAGCGTTCCACTTGGCATACAGGGGGGTGTTCTCCGCAGGCATGGTAGTCGCGGTAAACTCATTTCCGCTTGTGCACGCTTCGTCTGTGTACCAGCCGCCAAAGGCGTAACCCGCTCGGCTCAGGTCGTTGGCACTCGGGGCGGTGACAGCCGCGCCATAACGATCAGTGTGGAATTTGTTTTCTGCGCTGTCCGTCCAGCTTGCACCACTGCCGTTGAGGTTATAGGTCAGCGTGTATTCGTTGCGGGTGTAATACACCTGGACCACCGTGCTGCCGTCGCCCTTGACGATCTGCTGCGTAATACTCTGCGGTGCGGTGAATCCGGGGTAGGACTTACTTCCGGCGGCGGTAAGCTGACCCGTAGCGCCGGTCTTGGATTCCGTTTCCGCAAGGGTATATTCATCGTCCGTCACATTCTGCTGATAATGCTCCACAGTATAGGAGATCCCGCCCTGCGCTGTCCACTTGGCATAGAGGGTGACATCATGGTCGGGCATGGTGGTCGCAGTAAACGCAGTCGTGCAGTTTGCATCCGTGTACCAACCATCAAAGGTGTAACCCGCTCTCGTCACATAGCTCTGCGTCAGGAGCTTGAGCGCAGCGCCCAGACGATAGGATTTAACACCGGGGTCCGAAACCCATGCTGCATCCGCGGTGTTCAAGTTATAGGTCAGTTTGTACCGCTTACGGGCGTAGCTGATGGAAACCGTTCCGCCGTCCTCCGCGTTGACCTTGTAGCTCATCGGTTTAGGAATGGTATAGATGCTGTTCTCCGCCTCTGTAAGGAACTTCGCCGGATCGATGGAAACTGTTTCGTCCGTTTTCCCGGTTTGAATCTTGGTCGCCTGCGTCCACTTGCCGTCTGCCCCCTCTTTGCGGAGCACAAGGAAATAATTGATATCGACCGGCTCCCACTTGGCGTAGAGGGTAAAGTCCTTGGCAGGCATGGTCGTTGCGGTAAACGCATTTTGGTAGGTTTCGTCCGTGTACCAGCCATCAAAGATATAGCCAAGGCGGGTAGGGGCGTCGTTCAGCCGGTCAAGTTGATCGCCATAGCGATAGGGCACAGTGCTTACCTGACCATCGTTTCTTAATGTAAGCGTGTAGGGCGCGCGGCTGTAATAGTAGTTCTGTCCGCCCGTTCCGTCCGGACGGATGTGGATGCCCGCATAGCCGGGGTGGCGGTAGCCGATTTCGTCCGGCACAAGGGCCTTATCCGGCACAAAGTAGTTGTCGGCGGTGCCATAATGAACCACGCTCTTGGTCGGCCTTTCGGGATAGGTTCCGTCCTCGTTTTGCAGATAGAAATTGAGCGTGTACGGAATGTTGGTCTTGGGTTCAAACGTTGCCACCGCTACCAATGCGCTCTCCGGCATGGTGGTGCCGGTATAGGGGTGTTCCTTATCGTAAGAGAAGATGTTGCTCTCGTTTTTCAGCAGATAATACGTCCAGCCCGTAAAGTCATAGCCGGTGCGGGCGGGCGTTTTCAGATTGAGCGCCTCGTCGAATTTCCGCTGCTCCCAACCGATGTAACCGCCGGTGCTGCTCAGCTCATGAATGGGATAACCGTCCCGCAGGCGGTCCCAATGGACCTTGACCTTGAGCTGCACCGGGGTGGTGGAAAAGCTCAGGTCTGAGCCTTTGTAGGTGAGCGTCATCACGCAGTCGATCTCTGGCTCGTCGCAGGTCTGCCAGTTATCAAGTGCCAGCTTTATGTGCTGCTGACTGTAATTGCCGCCGTAAACACCGGTGTGATAGGTACTAAAGCGGGGATCGTCAAAGCTGATGTCAAACTTGTTCCAATCATACGTCTCGGTGCGGTCTTTGCCCGTTGTGAGGTCAAATCCGATCAGCGCTTGCACCGTTTGGGGCAAAACGACATCAAGGCCGCCGTTTTTCAGATATACCGTCGGTATGTCTCCCTCGCCGTCCGCATCTTTCATCTCAAATGCCGTGATGGCGTGGGTGCTGCCCGCCGACCACAGAGGCGTTTCATCGGTGTATATCTCCGGCGTCCACGAAACCTTGCCCTTAAACGCGGAGAGATTGGCGCTGATGTCCATAAACATGCCGACTTCCACATACAGCGCGCCCGAGGCGTTGGAGGTTTTGGGTTTCCCCGCCTCATAGTGGAGCGCATACAGCACATACCCGTAGCCTTTTAAGTACGCGCCCAATTTGGCCACAATGCCCACTGTGGCCACCTTCCTCGATATGAGACTGACGCTGGGCCATATCTCCACACCGGCTCGCAGACCCACCGCACCCATCGCGTACAGGCGCAGATTGTACTGCTCGTTCACAAGATTGTAGGTGCGGGTGGTGGTCCTGTGCTTAAAGATGTAAACGCCGAACACATATCGCTTGGCATTGGTATAGTTGAAGTTCATACCCATGGCCATTCGGATGTTCAACTCGACCACAAAGTCTACCGTAAGCTCAAACTTGATGATCTTTGCGACGGTCTTTTTCATACTGAAAATCTGTTTGCGGTACAATTCCACCCAGTCGCTGTCCAACTCCAGCATACTGTTGTACAGTTCCTGCAAGCTGAGCTTGGAAGTATCAATTTCTTCTCGCTCGCCGCCGGTGTCCTTGCCCTCCAAAGCATCCAGTTTCTTTCCCAGTTTGTTCACCAAGTCCTTCACCTTCGTCACGGTGTCCTTTTCGCCCTGAGAAACAACGGTGGCGTCGAGGTTGATGGCGGTGTAGGTATAAACATTCAGACCAGCCTCCAGATACACATCGCTGATCCAGTAGAAAATGAACTTGTGTTTCCAAACAAGCTTGCCGTGGGTGCTCAGATCCAGTTTCAGCTCCTGAATAAAGGTAGGTGTGACGGTGATGACAATGTCGCCGCCGTCCTTCTGGATTTCCTTCGTGACCTCCAGTTGCAGTTCCAGACGCACGCCGGACAGCGGGTTTCCGGACGCATCCGTAAAGTTTTGCAGTTTCTTTGTAATCTGAGCGCTTTTGACCTTAACACTGGTCTTGCCCCCGCCGTTGGCATTTGCCCTCGCCGGTGAGACAGCGCCGGAGCCTCTTGCATCATTCAAGGATAGGGTAGAAATACCGAGAGTGCCCTCCGGGTCGATGTCGATGGAACGCAGGTCGATCTCATCACCTGCCGTCAGGCCGCTCAGATCCATCTCGTCTATCGCCCCGGAAATGCGGTCCGCTACAGTCTGGGCAAAGCCGCTTTCTATGGCTTGCCGGGCGATCTGCTTCTCTAATTTCTCGGTGTCAACACCATTCAGCATTGCATCGCCGCTGATGGGGTCGGTGGTGTCCACGTCCATGGAGGAGAGCACATCATCTTTAGTGGCATCGGTATAGGTGAGTTGATAATAGTCAGAACCGAGTTCATCTGTGGTATAGTCCACAGCTGTGATGCGGCCGTAGCCATCGGATGCTGCGGTTTCGATTGTATAGCTTTCGCCCGTATAGAACGCAAGGAAATCTCCCACATCAATGGTGGTGTTTTCGTCCAGATTTCCCACACTCGATGCAGCGGTAAAGGTCAGCTCCTCCACGGGAACGAGGATGGTATAGTCGTTGGACGGGTTCTCTTCCTTAGCCGTTTTACGGCTTGCCTTCACCGGCAGCACATCGGGAACGAACAGAACATCCTCCACCGCGGCGGACTGATAGGAATAGGTATTGGTTGTCTTGTTGACCCCAGTGATTTTCACATAGGAAACATCGCCGGTGTTGGCATCGGTGGTTCCGACTGCCACACGCTTTTCAGGCTCGGTGCCCTCATAAATGGCCACGGTGTCACCGACTGCCAAGTTGCCGTCGTAAACAAAGCTGCCTGTGCTGTCGGAGACGGCATCCATAGCCGCGCCGCTGCTGTCAAGAGCAGCGACCGGCATGCTGAGTGCCTTGACCCGTTTGCCGTTCTGGGTGGCATTGCCGATGGCGGTTGCCGGGATGGATTTAACTTCCTCTCTGAGATGCCAGTTCAGCACCGGATCGCCCGCTTCCACGGTGAAGTGGTATTCCCGCACGGAAGGCGCTTCGCCGTTAAAGTACAGACTGTTATCCTCCAGTACCACCTTATAAGTGCCGCCCTCTGCCCATCCGTCTGTGGGCGGCGCAACGGTGTAGGTGCCATCGTTATTGTTCCTGACGCTGCCGACAACGAGGATCGTATTGCCGTCCGCGTCTACTTTGCTGGTGGGCTGCTCCGTGCCGATCATCTTGATTTTGTCCGTCAAATCGGTCTCGGAAGAATTGCTTTTGATGATGATTTCAAAGTTTGTCTCTACATCTGTCGCTCCGGCGTAAGTCGGTGTTTCCACGCCCTCGATCGCATCGTAGACCACCATCTTTGCGTAAAGGGACAGATTTTCGCTGAGCGGATCACCGTCGGCAACGGCCTTGTTATAGCTTTTATCATAATACCAGCCGACGAAGGCTTTCCCCGCTACCGAAGGCGTGGGAAGATTGGCAAGGGAAAGTGCAGAAGTTGTCTGTGTAAAGGTAGAAGTCGTTCCATCGGGCAGATACAGCGTGATGGTATGAGCTGTGCTGCCAGAACCGTTTCCACCAGAGCTGCCGCCAGAGGAACTGCTGCCGGAGGAATTGCTGCCGCTATTCGGCTTGCTCTGATCTTCCTTCTGGGGTGTCTCACCCGATTTACGCCCCACGATGCCGGGTGCTGAATACCAAATCTCCACCGCCTCGTCCGCACGCATACACAGCATCGCCATCTGGGCGCGGGTAGCATTGCCTTCGGGGGCAAAGCGTGTGCCGTCACCGTTCAAAAGTCCCTGTTTCCAGAGCTTCAGCACAGCATCCTGTGCGTAGGCGGGGGTACGCTCCAGATCCGCAGGCGTAGTGGTGACATTTGCGCCGGTCGCATAGTCCACTTGGAACGCTTCAAAATACCGCACGAAGAATGCTGCCATCTGTGCCCGGTTGATAAACGCATCGGGAGAGAATTTTCCGTCACCTGTGCCTACTGTGATGCCGTACCTCGCCGCCCACTGCACATAGGGGGCGTAGTACATCGTCTGCGGCACATCAGAAAACGGCGTCTCTCCACTGTAGTCATCTGGATTTACACCAGCCATACGCCCAAGCACCGTGACAAACATCCCCCGGGTCATGGTGCCGCTGGGACTAAATGTGGCAGTTGAGGTGCCGTTGAATATACCGTGGGAATAGACGTATTCCACAGCCTTGGCACACCAGTCCGAGGACTTTACATCCTGAAACGGCATTGTCTGGCTGGGCTGCTCCGCCTTGCCGCCGTTGCCTGCGGCAAGTACCTCCATGGGCAGCATCGTTACCAGCATGATGATACTCAGCAGTCCGGCCACAAACCGGTTCCATTTTCTCCTCATCCAATACCCCTCCTCATTTTTTAATTGGATGTGCGGAAAGTACGGCAGCCCTCTCAGGCGCACGCCTGAGAGGGTTTTGCACGCAAGCCCCTCCACAGCATGATGTTGCACTTTTATTTTACCATTCCCATACCGTGCCGTGTTGTGTTGTTTAGGGGGAAATCCGTGTCGTTTAGGAAAAAGGGGCCTTTGCCGCTTGTGCAGAGGAACACACTTTGTTACAATGGCAAACAGGAAAGGAGGCGGTATCATGGAGCCTCAGCACAGAAAGATCTGGCCCGCAGCCACTCTGTTGATCCTTGCTGCCGCTGCAGCGGTCTTCTGCCTGTTCCGCCTGTCTCAGCCGGACAGGATGCAGACATCGCTTCTTTTGAACTGCACACAGACGAACCGGAACGGTTGGACCTTTGAGACAGAAAGCGGTCCGGTAGAACCTGTATTTGGCTTCGGCGGCTATCTGGATGGGATTCCGGTGGACGGAGACAGCCCGGTGGCGGCGGAGCGGGTCATGGAAGATCCCGGTCAGCGGGATCTGCTGCAATTTTTTGGCTTTGGCGCGGGGATACAGGTGTTTCTGGATGGTGAATTGCTCTACACTGACTTTCCGAACGAAGAAAACCGTGCGGATGCCTTTTTGGAAAATGTGGATTTCAGCAGCATTTCCCATGACGGCCTGTGCATCCCGCTTCCTATAGACTGCGCTGGGAAGACACTGCGGATTGTCACCTACGGCGCAGCCCTCAACGGTTTACTTTACCCTGCTTTCCCATCTCTGGCCAGTCGCTTTTCCGATTCTGTGACCGCTGTTTCCAGCATTGTCTGGCCCATGGCAGCCATCACAGCACAGGTCATACTGGCGCTTTTCCTGCTGCTGGTTTTCCTTTTCAGCACCCAGACGGGACCGTATCTGTGGAAACTGCTGCCGCTGAGCGGCTATTTTCTGCTGACGGCGGTGCCTGTGGCGTGCGGCTCATTCTTCGCACTTTCTGCCGGATTGGATACAACGGGCAGCCTGACGGCCTGGCTCTGTCTCATTTATATTGACTTGCTGTTCTGCTTTCTGGCCATTTCCCTGCACGGTTGGAAGCGCCGGATATTGTTGATCGGAGCGGCGGCGCACATTTTGTGCTCGGCCCTGCGGTGCTTTACGTCGGTCACACTGTTTTACGGCAGGCTGATGGACTGGCTTGGCTTTGGCCTGTTCCTGCTGGCGGTTCTTTTGATGCTGCTCTCTCATGAACGGATGCTCCGTCGGACAAGCCTCTGCCTCTGCTGCGTCGCAGGCGCGCTGTTTGCCGCATGGTGCGTCAGCCGGTTCGTGGGCGTGGAATATCTCTATCCACTGAGCAATCCCATCACCTCCCTGCTCTACGGCAATCCGAAAGCGCTGTATACCCTACTGTGCGCTGTGACCGGTCTGCTCTGTGCAGTGCAGGTGGTGGCGGAGTTCATCCGCACCGCCTTCTCCCGCCAGCGGCAGATGATAGCCCTGCAAAGCCGCAGCCAGCAGGCCCAAGAGCAATACAGGCAGGCGCAGGAATCCCTTCGGAATGTATCGGCCTTCCGCCACGAGTGGAAAAACCACATCTCCGTGCTGTCGCTCTTGCAGCGCAAGGGGGATACCGAAGGTTTGACGGAATATCTTGCGCAGTTGGATGACCAGTTGGAGCAGCTTTCACCCCTCCATTATACGGCGAACTTCATTGTCAACACCGTTTTGCAGCGCTATGTAGCCAAGGCGAAAGAGATTGGCGCTGCCTTCCATGCAACGGCTCCGTTACCTGCCGAGCTGTCTATTGATGAGGATGACTTGTGCAGCTTTCTCTTCAACCTGCTGGACAATGCCGCGGAGGGCGCAGCCGGAACACCATCGGGCAAGCCGCGGGAAATTCGTTGTTCCTTGCAAATTCGCCAAGGCTACCTTACCATCCGCTGCGAGAACACATTCAGCGGTGTGGTTGCCCTCGACGAGGAGAACAATTTGCTGACCACAAAGACTGCATCTGCCGACCACGGCTACGGACTAATTCAAATGCGCAGGATTGCTGCCAAATACGGCAGCACCCTTTCCGTCAGCTACAATGCGGAGCGTTTCACAGTCATGACCGCCCTCAAGCTGCCTTAAAACAAAAAAACGGACGCATGGGGAGACTTCCCATACGTCCGTTTTTTCATCGCTCATTCAGATATCGCACAAACTGTTCCCTGAATCGTTCGGCATACTTCCGCCCGATGGGCAGTTTCAAATGTTCAAGGGAAACAGTGCGGCTGCTGACTTCCCGCACACACGCCAGATTCACAAGAAAGCTGTTGTGGCAGCGGCAGAACTGCTCTGCCGGTAGATTTCCCTTGATTTCGGTCAGGCTCAGAGGGTAAAACTGCTCCCCGCTTTCCATATGAAACAGGCTCCCGTGGTCGCGGCTCTCCACATAGCGAATGTCTTCCAGCGGCAGCACCGCCATGCGCCCGCCCACCTTAATGGAAAAGGTTTTCGGTCGGTGATGGAGCCGCAGGTCGGTTTCAATGGCTCGTTTCAGTTCCGCTTTCGATACCGGCTTGAACAGATACTGAATCGGTCGGACCTCGTAGCCGTCTTTCAGATACTCCGAACTACCTGTGAGGAACAGAATACTGGTACGGTCATCTGTCATGCGCAGCTTTTTCGCAAGCTCCATGCCGCTCTCGCCGTCCATGAGAATGTCCAGGCAAAGCAGGTCAAACCGGTCGCCGGTCAGCAGCTGCGTTTCCAGTTCCTCTGCCGAGGAAAATGCAGCGATATGATGTTCGATTTCCAGGTCGGTGAGGACTTCGCCGCACAGTGCCGCCGCTTCCTCCCTCGTATCCTTTTGATCTTCGCAGACCGCCACTGTATACATCGCTCATCACCTCCCGGAGATCAGATAGATTTTAGCACAGATTTTATTTTTTTACAACAAAGCCGTTTGTTCGGACATTTCAAGCATCGACGGATCAGCGCGCAAGCGACATGGAGTAACGGCGACTGATTCAGTTAAGGAAATGATTGTCCTGGTCATGTTATGCCGCTAAGAAAACTATCTGGATGTGTAATGACTGAACACCGCTTTGTGTTGCTCAAAGTACCATATTTTCTTTTTCCATCGGCTCATTATGCCGTTGGAAAATTTTTTTGAAAATTTTTGCCGAAACTTTGCCAAAACCGCGCCTTCCATTCGGGATAGAAGCGAAAGGGGAAGAAAGCCGACCTCTCGGTGCATGAGAGGAGGTGAACGACTCTTGGAGCTGACACCATCCCAAAAGAAAACCGTTAGACATCAGTTCGACAGCTTTTGCAGGAAGGTTCTGCGCGAAGAAGCCCGCGATTATGAGCGTCATATTGCGTGGCGTTCCAACCATGAGGTATCCCTTTCGGAGCTGTCAGAGGAGCAGGAGCGCCAAATGTATGTGCTGGACGAGTATCCGTCCGAGCAAACGCATTTTCATGTGCAGGGCTATGATGTGGCAATCGAAAACGAAGATCTCGCCAACGCCCTGACGGTGCTGCCGGATGATAAGCGTGACATTGTTCTGCTTGCGTATTTCCTTGATATGACCGATCAGGAAATTGCGGACAAGCTGGACATGGTACGCCGCACCGTGCAATACAAGCGCGCTCAGTCCCTCAAGGAATTGAAAAAAGAAATGGAGGTTACTGAAGATGGCGCGCAATCTGAGTAATGCCGCTGCATCTCTGCTGCCTTACTCGACCATCGAAGCGGCAGCGTCCGGCAATGTGGACGCGATCAATGCTGTGCTGAAGCACTATGAGCGTTATATTGCGGCTCTGGCAACCAGAACCCTGTATGACGAAAACGGTGTTCCGCACCTTTGCCTCGATGAAGAAAAGGTATGCAGGATGCGAACCAAGCTGATTACCAAGATTCTTGACTTCAAGGTAAACAAAACAGCCTAAAACCCATAGCAGCCCGTGCAGGAGCGTGTCCCCCTTTCCACGCTTCTGCAACGGGCCATTCGTGCATCCGCGAGGAAAGGTTCTTATCACCCGATAGGAGCCTTTCCCGGCTGATCCACAGCCAAATATCACACGCGCCTGAAAGCGCGGATATGCTGTACCTTGAAAATTTCATAGGCAAACGGATAACGTTCCGAACCGGACGAGCTGGCAGACGGCACGCCAAGACCCATCCAGATAACTGGATAGGCGAGCGATCAAGCAGGTCTGCAACCGTGCGCGGCAGCACGGCGGCCATGACTCCGAGTTTGGGATAATGATACTCCCGCGTTGAACGCCCTCAAAGCATTGCGCGGCGCACCCATCAGCATGGGCCGGGGTGAGATTCCCGTGGGCGGCTGCCAGCCGCCATCCGTTCTTGCCACTATTTATAGCGTGATAATAACAACCTATAACTTTTACTATTTTAGGGGAGGTATTCCCATGACAGATAAAATCGGCTTAACGATTGAAGAAGCCGCAGACTATACAGGCATTGGCAGAAACACCATGCGGAAGCTCGTGGAATGGGAGAAGATTCCCGTACTGCGGATCGGGCGCAGATACATCATCCGCATAGACGTTATTCATAAGTTTATGGAAGCCAACCAGGGTGCAGATCTTCTGGTGCGGGAACAGGTCCGTGCGGTCAGATGAAGGACAGGACAGTGCGGAGCTTTTTATTTGCCGGTTCATGTGCGGTCTGCTATAATAGCAGACAACACATCATAACAGCTCCGTTTGCCGCTATGAGAGGAGAAGCACTATGGCAAAAGGTTCTGTAAGAAAAAAGGGAAAGAAGTGGTACTATCGGTTCTATGTAGAGGATGCCAGCGGCAACAGCGTCCAGAGGGAGTTTCCCGGTTCTGAGAGCAAGAGCGAAACGGAAGCCATGCTCCGCAAGGCCATGGCAGATTATGAGGAAAAGCAATTCGTAGCAAGATCTGAAAACCTGACCCTTGCAGGGCTGCTGGACAAGTGGATCGAGGAGGAACTGAAGCCCGGTTCTCTGAGCAACGGCACGGTGGCCGCCTACATCGACACAGCCAGACGCATCAAGAAACACCCCATTGCCGACCGCAAACTGAAGAAGATCACACCGGATCATCTGCAAAGCTATCTGGACCTGCTGAGCCTTGGCGGTGAATGGCCGGACGGCACGGTGAGGAAAGCGCTGAGCAGCGGCTCCATGCGGCAATACTCCGCTGTGCTGCAAGGTGCGTTCCGCTTCGCGGTGTTCCCGAAGCAGTACCTCTCCTTCAATCCCATGCAGTATATCGTGTACCGCAAGAGGACGGAGGACTATGACCTGTTTTCGGAGGACGGTGCGGAGGAGGATATTCCCATTATCCCGACGATCTCCTACGAACAGTTTCTTGAACTGAATGAGATGCTGTCCAAAAAGAAAAACCCTGCCCTTCTGCCTGTCCAGATCGCGTACTACACCGGACTTCGCATTGGCGAGGCTTGCAGCCTGACCTGGCAGGACATTGATTTGAAGGAGCAGCGGCTGACGGTGAGACGCAGCATCCGCTACAACTCGGCGCGGCACAGGACGGAGCTTGGCACCACGAAGCGCAAAAAGATCCGCTCAGTGGATTTCTGCAACACACTGGCGGAGATTTTGAAAGAGGCAAAGAAGGCGCAGATGCTTGACCGCCTTGCCTGTGGACCGCTATACAGCCAGAATTACTACTTGAGCATTGAGGAAAAGAACCGCACCTACTATGAGGTCTACAGCCTGCCGGTTTCAGAGCATCCTCCAGAGGGCTATCAGGCGATCAGCCTTGTTTGTGTGCGGCAGGATGGCAGGTATGAGTCTCCGGCAACGGTTTCCAATATGTGCCAGACAGCGAAGAAAAGATTGGACGGTATGGAGAGCTTTCATTTCCACCAGCTTCGTCACACCTTCACCAGCAATCTGCTGTCCTACGGCGCAGCGCCGAAGGACGTGCAGGAGCTTCTTGGTCATTCGGATGTGACGACCACAATGAATATTTACGCACACGCCAGTAAGGAAGCCAAGCGAGACGCCGCGAAACTGCTGGACAAGGTGCAATAAGACTTTCCCTTGTTCTTTCCTGACAAGGGAAAAAACAAGGGAAATTGAGAGTAGAGAAACATCCAGACGCCTTGAAAAGCAAGCAATTTCAGCACTTTTGAGAAAAATGATTTACAAACCGGGATTTGCAGGAGAGTCACCGTTATGATTAGAGAATTACGAAAAGCAGATATAAATAAAGTTGCAAATATATGGTTGGACACCAATATAACCGCACATTATTTTATTCCCGCGCAATATTGGCAAAATAATTTTGAATTAGTGAAAGAACTGCTATTACAGGCAACCGTCTATGTCTATGAACACAATCAAGAAATACAGGGGTTTATAGGACTAAACGATGAATATGTTGAGGGTATTTTTGTTTCTGACGAAATGCAGTCGCAGGGTATAGGTAAAGCTCTGCTGAATTATGCAAAGGACAAACGGAGCAAATTACTTTTGAACGTATATCAAAAAAATACACGGGCAATATCCTTTTATCAAAGAGAAGGATTTGAGATTCAGCACAGCGGTTTGGATGAAGCTACTGGAGAAAAAGACTATGTAATGGCATGGCACCAAAAATAAAAATTCCAGTTCGCCGAACCGGCAGAGCTTTAGCGCATTTGCACAGCAAGCCTTCGCCGCACACGAGGCTCGTCCCTCACTTCGCAGGAGCCCTGCGCTCACCTCAGATCGAAATGCGCTCCGCGCATGGGTGGAGGCAGCCGGAGCTTCATTTTGGCGAGGCTCGAACTCGCTTCCCGGCATCCCACGAACCGCCTGGCGGCGCTTCGCGGGAACCCTGCGCTCACCTCAGATCAAAATGCGCTTCGCGCATGGGTGGAGGCAGCGAGTTCGAAAAATCGGTCTCCATTGCAAAAAATAACACCACGACGATGTCGTGGTGTTATTTTTTGGAGCGGGCGACGAGGCTCGAACTCGCTACCTCCACCTTGGCAAGGTGGCGCTCTACCAGATGAGCTACGCCCGCGGAACATTGACGATAATAGCAGATTCTTTCGCGTTTGTCAAGCCGTAATTTTCATTTTTCCGCAGATTTTGGTCCTGCCGCCTTGCAAATGCGGAAAAGCTATGATAAACTGCCTATTTGTATTGACAAACACCGTATGCAAGGAGACGACACTATGGCCACGCTTCACGAAGAGATCTCACGCCGCAGGACCTTTGCCATCATTTCTCACCCCGACGCCGGTAAGACCACGCTGACCGAAAAGTTCCTGCTCTACGGCGGCGCCATCGCGCAGGCCGGCGAGGTCAAGGGCAAGCGCGCCCGCGCAGCGACCTCCGACTGGATGGAGATCGAAAAGCAGCGCGGCATCTCCGTGACCTCCTCCGTCATGCAGTTCCAGCACGGCGGCTACTGCATCAACATTCTCGACACCCCGGGCCATCAGGACTTCTCCGAGGATACCTACCGCACGCTCATGGCGGCGGACAGCGCGGTCATGGTCATCGACGGCGCGAAGGGCGTTGAGCCGCAGACGCGCAAGCTGTTCCGCGTCTGCGCCCTGCGCCACATCCCCATCTTCACCTTCATCAACAAGATGGACCGCGAGACGCGCGACCCGCTCGAGCTGTGCGAGGAGGTCGAGCGCGAGCTTGGCATCGACACCTACGCCGTCAACTGGCCCATCGGCTGCGGCAAGGAATTTCAGGGCGTTTACGACCGCGAGAAGCAGTGCATCATCCACTTCACCGACGCGGGCCACGCGAAGAAGGCCGGCGTGACCGAGATCGCGCTGGACGATCCCGCGCTGGTCGATCTCATTGGGCAAAAGCGGCGCGACAACCTCGCCGACGAGATCGAGTTGCTCGGCGCGGGGCGCGAGTTCGACCTCGACGCCGTGCGAAACGGCACGCTCTCGCCCGTGTTCTTCGGCAGCGCGCTGACGAACTTCGGCGTGGAGCCGTTCCTGGAGGGCTTTCTGCGCATGACCACCGCTCCCCTCTCGCGCGAGAGCGACGCGGGCGTGATCGACGCGTTCTCCCCCGACTTCTCCGCCTTCGTGTTCAAGATCCAGGCGAACATGAACAAGGCGCACCGCGACCGTCTGGCGTTCATGCGCATCTGCTCGGGCAAGTTCGAGCGCGACGCGGAATATTACCATGTGCAGGGCAACAAGAAGATGCGCCTTTCCCAGCCGCAGACCATGATGGCGAGCGAGCGTGAGATCGTGCAGGAGGCCTACGCCGGCGACATCATCGGTGTGTTCGATCCCGGCATCTTCTCCATCGGCGACACCATCACCGTGCCGGGCAAGAAGTTCCGCTTCGGCGGCATCCCGACCTTCGAGCCGGAGCACTTCATGTCGGTCAGTCCCAAGGACACGATGAAGCGCAAGCAGTTCGTCAAGGGCATCGAGCAGATCGCGCAGGAGGGCGCCATCCAGATCTTCAAAATGCCGGACTCCGGCTTCGAGGACGTCGTGGTCGGCGTGGTCGGTACGCTGCAATTCGACGTGTTTGAGTACCGCATGAAAAGCGAGTACGGCGTGGAGCTGCGCATGAGTGCGCTGCCCTACGAGCACCTGCGGCTCATCGCGGAATGTCCCGGCGACCCCAAGGACCTGATGTTCTGCACCGGCTCGAAGCTGCTCGAGGATTTCAAGGGCCGCAAGCTCATCGCCTTCGGCGGCGAATGGAGCGTCGGTTTCCTCACCAAGCACAACCCCGGTCTCGTGCTCGACGACTGGCTGACGGTATCCAAATAAGCGTAGAAAAGGACGGCTTACGCCGTCCTTTTCTTATGTAATTCCGTGCGTCCCGTGTTACGCGCCCACGAGATAGATGCCCGCAAGGCAGACGAGAACGCCGAGGCCCTGACGCAGCGTGATGGTCTCGTGATAAAGCAGCAGGCCCACGGCAAGCAGTACGCAGGCAAGCGTGATGTTTGCGATCAGAGAACCGACACTGACCTTCCAGCCTGCGCGGTAGAGACAGATATTTCCGAACTCCAATCCCACAACGGCTATGCCGAGAACCCAAGCCGTCCAGTTTGTTTTGCCCAACTCACCGGCAAGTCCGCGCGCACCGGTCAGATAAAACATGACGATGGACAGCACTGCGCCCACACCGTAGGTGATTGCAAGCGAGGCAAAGGCGTTCGCGTTCTCCGGCGTAGACTTTGCGCAAATGTGATAAAAGGTGTTTGCGCCGACGACAATAAGAATCGGCCAAATCATACTCCACATGAGCTTTTTCCCCTTTTCTTTTTATTTGAGCGTGATCTCTACGATGCCCGGCTCGTCTGTGTCGGGATAGAATGTGACCTGCCACGGCGCGGCGAGCATACCGGCATCTCTTCCGCCATCCTTCTCCTCCTGCACGTCGCGGGCCATCTGCTCCACGCCCGCGCGGTCGGTGGAAAAGTAGCTCACGCGCACCACCAAGCGGTCCGCGCCCTCCGCCGCTGCGGCGCGCAGCAGGTCGGGGATCGCCTCGGTGCTGGTGGCGTTGATGATGCCCTCCTGCTCCTCCGCCGTGCGGCGGTAGCCGAAGCTGAGCGTAAGCTCGTAGAAGCCGCGCTCGTCCGTGCCGGCATAGGTGATGTAATCGAGCAGATACGCGCCGAGGTCCGTTTCCTGCTGCACCTCGTTGCAGGCCTCCGCGGCCAGCTCGGCGTATTCCGCGTCGCTGCCGAAATAGCAGCGCACCACGCCGCGCTCCGCGTGATTTGCGACCAGCATCAAAATCGCGTTCACCGCATCCTGATAGCTGTCGGCGCGCAGAGTGTCCTTATCGCCGTTTTCCCAGTAGCCGGCGCTGTGCGGCGTGACCGACGACCACTCGCGCTCGAGCAGCCCGCCGCCGCAGCCGGAGCAAAGCAGGCACAACGCCGCGGCAAGAAGCAGTATTCTCTTTTTCACGGCGCTCCCTCCCCGCTGCTTTTAGTAGCCGAGGTCCTCGTTCACGAGCATGACCTCCATATCGCTGCCCATCATCGCGCCCCAGAGCACGGTGAGCGCGCGGCAGATGCGGCCTGGACTCTTGCAGTCGTAGCAATGGTCAGCCTTGACCGCGCAGGGCGTCTTTGCGTGGAGACGCTGCGCGTTCTTCGGCGCGGCGATATTGCGGGCGCGCCAGAGCGCCTCGTCGTAGGTGGGCGCGAGCTTATTTTTGCCCACGACGATCCAGACCTTTTTGTGGCCGTAGATCGCCGAAGCCACACGGTTGCCCGCGCCGTCGATGTTGATGATCTCGCCCGTCTCAGCGATGCCGTTGGCGGAGAGCAGATAATGCTCACTGGTCGCTGCCTGCGCGCGCAGTGTGGCGACGTCCCCGCCCTCCGGCAGATGCCAATGGCTGAACACCGTGTTGTGTCCGCTGAGCAGGGCATACAGCCCCAGCTCCTCGAGCGTGATACTGCCGCCGAAGCCGACGGTCGCACCGTCGATCTGCGTGTTGAGGTATTCGGCGGCCCCCTTTGCCGTCTCAAAGCTCGAGACCTTAAATCCGCGCGCGGTCAGCGCCTTTGTCACATTCGTAAAGTCCATGACATTGCTTCCTTTCTTTTTCTTGCCCCCTCCGCGCGGCGGCGCGGGAAAGCGGTTTATCTTTACAGCCCGTCGGGCTTATATTCGCCGAAGCCCTCGCCGAGCACCTCGCGCGCGTCGCAGACGATGAAGAAGGCGGTCGGGTCGATCTCGTTCACCAGCCGCTTGACCGCCACGATCTCGCGGCGGCGGACGGCGCAGAGCAGCACGGGCTTGTCGTTGTGCGTATAGGCTCCCTCGGCGGTCAGGCGGGTGACGCCCATATCGCGTGCAAGCAGCTCGTGCGTGATTTTCTCCTGCTCGTTGGAGATAATGTAGGCGAGCTTCGCGGCGCTGCCGCCGTAAACCACCATATCCATCACCTTGGTGGAGATATAGAGGGCGATGCCGCCGTAGAGCGCGTTTTCCAGGCTGCGGAACACCGCGGCATAGAACACGATGATCGTCAGGTCGATGGCAAGGCAGAGCGTGCCGATGGAGAGGCCCGGGATCTTCGCCTTCAGCAGCCACGCGCCCAGCTCCGTGCCGCCGGTGGTCGCCTCCTCGCGCAGCAGCCAGCCGAGCGACACGCCCACGAGCACGCCGCCGTAAATGCAACCGAGGAGCTTATCCATCGGCTGAAAGGTGCAGACGGCGTTGATGAGGTCGATGAAGATCGAGTTCGCCGCCACGGCGAAGAATGAGCGCACCAGAAAGCGCTTGCCGAAGCGCTTGAGGCTCATCAGAAAGAGCGGCGCGTTGAGCACGATGACGGTGACGCCGACCGGCAGCGCGGGCACAAAGAAGTTGATGACCTGCGCGATACCGGTGAAGCCGCCGAGCGTCAGCTCGTTGGGCGCGTAGAACCAGTCGAAGGCCAGCGCCATGAGCGCGCAGCCGAGCGTGATGGAAACATACTGTTTGAGCAGATTCAAGCAATGACTTCCTTTCTCAATCCATCAGGGAGATCTGTTTTTCGTCGCTGTCCTCCACCTTTAAGAGCGCGCCGACCGCGGGGAGACTGCGGGCGCGGTAGCGGGCGAGGTTGGCGATGCCGGTCGCTTCGGCGGGACAGGCGTAGTCGAGCGTGAATTTCTTTTTGAGCGTCAGCACCGCGACGCCCTGCGTCGCGCGCGTGGTCTTGCTCCCCAGCAGCGCGGTGGAGAACACCAGCACGCGCGGCTCGGTGGAGTAGACCGCCAGCTCGCAGTCCTCGCGCAGACACAGCGCCGTGCGCAGCGGAGACTTATCCGAGTACGCGCCGGTGAGCTTGCGGCGGTTCGAGGTCGTCCGGTAGGCGGACAGCTCCACCTTGGCGGCCTTGCCGTTTTCAAAGAAGAAGAGCATCCAGCCGCGGTAATCGCCGGGCAGCACCATGTAGACAACGCTCTCGCCCTCGTCCATGCCGAGCCTTGCGGGCAGATAGTCGCCGAGCGCGGACGCCTTGGTGTCGTCGAAGTCCGAAAGGCGGGATTTGTAGACCTGGCACCTGTCGGTGAAGAACATCACCTCGGCGGCGTTGGAGGTCTCAAAGCTCTGCGCGAGCGCGTCGCCCTCCTTATACTTCTGCTCCGCGTTCATGCGCAGCGAGGCGGGCGTGATCTTCTTGAAGTAGCCCTCGCGGGAGAGGAATACGGACACGGCGTAATCGTCCACCGTGGTCTCCTCGGTGTATTCCTCGACCTCGTGGCCGTAGACGATGCCGGTGCGGCGCGGCTCGGCGTACTTTTTGCGCACGTCCTCCAGCTCGGTGACGATGATCTTCTTCACACGCGCGGGGCGGGCGAGAATGTCCTCAAGGTCCTCGATCTCGTCCTGTAGGGCGGAGGTCTCCTCCACGCGCTTTAGGATATATTCCTTATTGATATTGCGCAGCTTGATCTCCGCGACATATTCCGCCTGCACTTGATCGATGCCGAAGCCGATCATCAGGTTCGGCACCACATCGGCCTCGGCCTCCGTCTCGCGGATGATCCGGATGGCCTTGTCGATGTCGAGCAGGATGCGCTTGAGACCCTTCAAAAGGTGCAGCTTGTCCTTCTTTTTGCTCATGACGAAGTAGACGCGGCGGCGGACGCATTCCGTGCGCCACGCGCACCACTCGTCGAGCAGCTCGCGCACGCCCATCACGCGCGGCATTCCGGCGATGAGCACGTTGAAGTTGCAGGACATGGTATCCTGCAGCGTCGTGGACTTCATCAGCTTCTGCATGAGCTTGTCGGGATCGGTGCCGCGCTTGAGGTCGATCGTCAGCTTGAGGCCGTTGAGGTCGGTCTCGTCGCGCATATCGGTGATCTCGCGGACCTTGCCCGCCTTGATCAGCTCGGCGACCTTGTCCATGATGGCCTCGGTGGTGGTGGTGTAGGGGATCTCGTAGACCTCGATGAGGTTTTCCTTTTTGTCGTAGCGCCAGCGGGCGCGGACCTTCACGCCGCCGCGGCCCGTGCTGTAAATTTCGCGCAGGGCATCGACGTCGCAGATGACCTCGCCGCCGGTCGGGAAATCGGGCGCAAGCAGCGTCTCTGTCAGGTCGCAGTCGGGATTCTTGAGGTAGGCGATCGTCGTGTCGCACACCTCGCCGAGGTTGAAGCCGCACAGCTGGCTCGCCATGCCGACGGCAATGCCCTGATTGGCGCTCACGAGGATGTTCGGGAAGGTCGTCGGCAGCAGCGCCGGCTCCTTCATGGTGTTGTCGTAGTTGTCGATGAAATCGACGGTATCGGAGTCGATGTCGCGGAACAGCTCGGTGCAGATGGCGGAGAGCTTGGCCTCCGTGTAACGGCTCGCCGCCCACGCCATGTCGCGCGAGTAGACCTTACCGAAGTTGCCCTTGGAGTCCACGAACGGGTGCAGCAGCGCACCGTAGCCCTTGGAAAGGCGAACCATCGTGTCATAGATGGCGGCGTCGCCGTGGGGATTGAGCCGCATGGTCTGGCCGACGATGTTCGCGCTCTTCGTGCGCGCGCCGTTCAGAAGCCCCATCTTATACATGGTATAGAGGAGCTTGCGGTGGCTGGGCTTGAAGCCGTCGATCTCCGGAATGGCGCGCGAGACGATGACCGACATCGCGTAGGGCATATAGTTCGTCTCCAGCGTATCGGTGATGCGCTGCTCGACCACGTCCGCGCGCAGGCCGAGGACGTTGGGGTTATTGCGGTGCAGAGCGGTCTGTTCCTTCTTTTCGTTCTTCTTCATGGTGTCCCTCGAACGTTCACATATTCTGTCATTATGGATTATATCAGCTTTTCCGCACGCCGTCAATGCGTGGGCGCGGCGCAAAGCGTCGTCTGTTCTTTGCCGCATTGCACAAAAGGGGCAAGCGTCTTTCGTGTTTCTTGGCTAAAATCCCATCTTGCTTTTTCCTCTCCCGTCCTGTATCATTTGCAAAAGAAACAAACGAGGGAGGACACAGCCATGACGCAGTATGTGTACAAAAAGAAATTCCTTCCTGCTGGTGTTTCTATTTTTATCAGCACCGTTTTTGTTGATAATGATATTGTTTCCTTTGACCGGTAATTTTTTACCGGTCTCTTTTTTTGCCCGCGCGGGGCGCTGAGTCGTTTGGTCAAATAAGAACATACATCAAAATCAGAAGAAAGAGGGAAAATCACATGAAGAAAGAACTCGGACACGAAGCCATCTATGACGCCCGCCAGCTGGGCACCCCCAGAATGCTGGTGCTGGGCTTGCAGCACATGTTCGCCATGTTCGGCGCGACGGTGCTCGTCCCCATCCTCGTGCAGGGCTACGGCCTGCCGCTCTCCATCCAGACCACTCTGCTCTTCGCCGGCCTCGGCACGCTCCTCTTCCACGTCTGCACCAAGATGAAGGTCCCCGCGTTCCTCGGCTCCTCGTTCGCTTACCTCGGCGGCTTCGAGACCGTCGCCAAGCTGGACGCCGGCAAATACGCCGGTATGAGCGGCGATGAAAAGCTCGCCTACGCGCTCGGCGGCATCGTGATCGCGGGTCTTCTCTACCTCGTGCTCGCGCTGCTGTTCAAAATGCTCGGCGCGAAGAAGGTCATGCGCTACTTCCCGCCCATCGTCACCGGCCCCATGATCATCATGATCGGTCTGAACCTCTCCGGCTCCGCGATCAACAACGCCGCGACCTGTTGGTGGCTCGCGCTCATCGCCATGGCGATCATCGTCGTCGCCAACATCTGGGGCAAGGGCATGGTCAAGATCATCCCCATCCTCCTCGGCGTGGTCGGCAGCTACCTCGTCGCGCTCATCGCCACCGCCTGCGGCGCGCAGCTGCCTGATGCGGACGGCGTGATGCAGCCGCTCGTCAACTTTGCCTCCGTCAGCAAGGCGAACCTGATCGGCCTGCAGCAGTTCGTCATCGCCAAGTTCGACGTCTCCGCCATCCTCGTCATGGCCCCCATCGCCATCGCCGCCATGATGGAGCACATCGGCGACGTCTCCGCCATCTCCTCCACCACCGGCAGGAACTTCATCGAGGACCCCGGTCTGCACCGCACCCTCGTTGGCGACGGTCTCGCCACTGCGCTCGCCGGTATGTTCGGCGGCCCCGCCAACACCACTTACGGTGAGAACACCGGCGTGCTCGCCCTCTCCAAGGTCTACGACCCCCGCGTCGTGCGTCTCGCCGCCGTCTATGCCATCATCCTGAGCTTCTCTCCCAAGTTTGACGCGCTGGTGAACTCTATCCCCGCAGCCATCGTCGGCGGCGTCAGCTTCATCCTCTACGGCATGATCTCCGCGGTCGGCGTGCGCAACATCGTGGAGAATCAGGTCGACCTCACCAAGTCCCGCAACCTCATCATCGCGGCGGTCATGTTCGTCAGCGGTCTCGGCTTCAGCTCGGTCGGCGGCGTGACCTTCACCGTCGGCGGCGCGGCCGTCACCCTCTCCGGTCTTGCCATCGCGGCCCTGTGCGGCGTGATCCTCAACGCCGTCCTGCCCGGCAACGACTATGTCTTCGGCGTCAGCGTCGAGGGCGACAAGTCCGCCGACCTCGGCAGCTATTAAGAAGAATATCACTCATCCCCCCTATGGAGAGAGGCGGCGCGGCCTGCGGGCCGGGCCGCCTCTCTCTATCCTTTTTCCTCCTCCGCCGGCAGGAGCGGCCCCGCTTCGCCGTAGGGCAGCGAAAAGTCCACGATGCCCTCCGCCGCAGGCGCGACGGAATACATCGGATAGAACCAGTGCAAGCCGTCGTCCGCCAGATAAAAGCTCCTGCTGGAAAATGCGCGGCGCAGCAGCGCGCCGTAATTGGGATAGTACGCCGCCGTGCCCGTCTCCATCTGCTCCCGAGCCGTCTCCCGCGCCGCGCGGACAAGGCGCTTTTTTACCGCCGTTTTCGGCGGAAAAAACGCCGTGAGCGGCAGGAGAAAGCCCGTGCGCCGATCCCACGTCTCCGCGCGGCGGAGCGTGAGCCGCGGCGGCAGATGCTCCTCCCGGCCTTCGGTATAAAGGCTCAGGATGTCTCCCCGCACGAGCGTCACCCGATAGGCGAGCACCACGCGGGCGCAGCTCCACGGCGCGCTGCGCTCCAGCGCCGTGTGCATCGTTTCGGCAGCGCGGGGCAGCAGCTCCGCCTCGCAGTATTTAAGATAGGCGCGCGCGTATTGGCGGTAGTAGCGGTCGAAGCGCCGCGCACGGCGGCTCTTTCCCCCGCAGCACGGCAGCGTCACCTCGGCGGTCAGCACCGGTACGCCGCCGCTCTCCCACGTTTTCTCCAGGTGCAGCGGCGTTTCCGACAGCCGCAGAAGCTCTCTTTCCATACCGTCCTCCCGTTTTTTTCTCACTCCAATGTATGAAGCGTCCGTGCAGGCGGTTCCGCCGCAGAAAATGCGAAAAGTTCACACTTCCGCCCTTTACTTTCATGCTCTGTTCTGTTAAACTATAAAGTAGGGTGCGCAGGTCGCACTACTGTCATATTTCGGAGGGGTCTATCATGGCTGCACCGGGAAACCGCATCGGAAAGAAAGAAAAAAACGAGGACTTTTATAAGGCCATTCTGCTTTTGAAGGACGAGGAGGAGTGCTACAGCTTCTTCCGCGACGTGTGCACCATCGCCGAGCTGCGCGCGATGGAGCAGCGCTTTGAGGTCGCGCGGATGCTCACGCAGGGCAAGGTCTACAGCGAGATTCTGGAGCGCACCGGCGCCTCCAGCGCGACGATCTCGCGCGTGGCCCGCTCGCTGACCGACTCCGACGGCGGCTACGAGCGCATCTTCGCGCGCATGAAGGGCGAGAAGTGATGGAAAGCTATTCCGCCCTCGCCGCCTCCTACGACGAGCTGACGCAGGACGTCGGCTACGAAAAGCGCGCCGCTTTCGTCGAAAAGCTCTTCCTGCGCAGTCATATTCCGGTTCATACCGTGCTCGACCTCGCCTGCGGCACCGGCACGATGACCGCCCTCCTCACCGAGCGCGGCTACGAGCTCATCGGCGTGGACGGCTCGGAGGATATGCTGCTCGAGGCGCGCGAGAAGGCACAGACGCTCACCGGCGTCCCGCCGCTGTTTTTGCACCAGTCCATGCCCGAGCTGGACCTCTACGGCACGGTGGAAGCGGCGATCTGCTGCCTCGACAGCCTCAATTACCTCATCGACGCACGCGAGGTGCGCGAGACCTTCCGCCGCCTGCACCTGTTCATCGCGCCCGGCGGCTCGCTCGTGTTCGACGTTCATGCCCTCGGCAAGCTCGAGGCGATGGACGGTCAGGTCTGGCTCGACGAACGCGAGGATGTCTACTGCGTGTGGCGCACGGAGTATTCCCGCCGCTCGCGCCTGCTGGACTATTACGTTGACATTTTCTCCGCCCGCGCGGACGGCGCGTGGGAGCGCAGCTTCGAGGAGCACCATCAGCGCTGGTACAGCGTTTCGGAGCTGACCGAATGGCTGACCGCCGCCGGCTTCGGCGAAATCCGCGTCTACGGCGACTGCCGCCTCCGCGCCCCGAACGAAACAGACGGGCGCATCTATATTTCCTGTATCCGAAAAGAGTGATTTTATGAACGACACATTAGTAAGAGCCATGTCCAAGGACGGCATGGTCAAGGCCACGGCCGTCTACACCCGTGCGCTCACCGAGCGCGCCCGCCAGATCCACCACACCAGCCCCGTCGCTACCGCGGCGCTCGGCCGTGCGCTCGCCGGCGTCTCCATGATGGGCAACGCCCTCAAGGGCAGCGGCGAGAGCGTCACGCTCCAGATCAAGGGCGACGGCCCGCTCGGCACCATCCTCGCCGTCTCCGACGCCGAGGGCAACGTGCGCGGCTATGTGCAGGACGCTTCCGTGGAGCTTCCCCTGCGTGCGGACGGTAAGCTGGACGTCGGCAGCGCCGTCGGCCACAGCGGCACCCTGACCGTTATCAAGGACCTCGGGCTCAAGGAGCCCTACGTCGGCACGGTCGACCTGCTCGGCGGCGAGATCGCCGAGGATCTGGCTGCCTACTTCGTCGAGTCCGAGCAGATCCCCTCGGCCTGCGGCCTCGGCGTGCTGGTCGACCGCGACCGCAGCGTACTCGCCGCCGGCGGCTATCTCATTCAGCTCCTCCCCGGCGCGGGCGAGGATACCATCGCCAAGGTCGAGGGCGGCATCTACGCCGCGCCCAGCGTGACGAATCAGCTCCGCGACGATCCCGATCCGGCAAACCTCCTGCGCACGGTGCTCTCCGATTTTGACCTCGAGATCCTGGAGACGATGCCCATCGAATACCGCTGCTACTGCTCGCGCGAGCGCACGGAGCGCGCGCTGCTCTCCCTCGGCTCGAAGGAGCTGGAGGACATTCTGCGCGAGCAGGGCAAGGCAGACCTCACCTGCCAGTTCTGTGACCGCATCCACAGCTTCTCCGGTGAGGAGCTGCGACGCATGATCGACGAGCTTAAAAAAATCGGCAAGTAAGGGCGCGCATACCGCGCCCTTCTGCCGGGTCAAAAAAAGTTTCAAAAGTCTTGAAAAAAATTGTTGACACGGCGAGGGGGATTTAGTATAATAACCCTTGCCGTTCGTAAGACGGCTTCGAGTGGGGAGCATAGCTCAGCTGGGAGAGCACCTGCCTTACAAGCAGGGGGTCACAGGTTCGAGCCCTGTTGTTCCCACCAAAATGTGGCCATGTAGTTCAGTTGGTTAGAACGCCGGCCTGTCACGCCGGAGGTCGAGGGTTCGAGTCCCTTCGTGGTCGCCATTATCAGGCTGCAACAGCGGCTTGATATGCCTCTGTAGCTCAGTTGGTAGAGCAGCGGATTGAAAATCCGCGTGTCGTTGGTTCGACTCCGACCGGAGGCACCATTTGCGGGCGTAGCTCATCTGGTAGAGCGCCACCTTGCCAAGGTGGAGGTAGCGAGTTCGAGCCTCGTCGCCCGCTCCACAAAAGAAAAGGAGCAAAGCATTTGCTCTTTTTTCCATACGGTGACATAGCCAAGTGGTAAGGCAAGGGTCTGCAAAACCCTCATTCCCCAGTTCAAATCTGGGTGTCACCTCCAAAAAGAAGGACATGACGAAAGTCATGTCCTTCTTTTTGGGTTCCGCTCACGTTGTTCGCTCCACCCCAAGGGGATCGAACATACTCGGGGCAAGTGAAATGCGGCGAAGCAGGGTACTCCGTGCATGCGGCACTTTTCCGCTCCGCTTCTGTTCCTTATGGGCTGCCCTGCCGGATAAAATATGACGATGCCGAACATCGGCACCGTCCTGCTGTATCGTGTATTCAGTTCGCCTTTTTCAGCTTTGCAATATCCTCCGCCATTTGGCGGCACATGAGCTTGAGGAATTTCACCTCGTCCTCCAGATCGTCCACGCGGGAGCGCGGCACGAGCTTCTCCTGAATGTCCTTAATGCCGTCTGCCAAAAGGTTGAACTTCGGCGTGACGTCTGATTCAATCAAAACATTCATATAGCGCCGCGTGCGTTCTTCGGACGCATCAATCATTTTTTGGATCGCCTGTAAATCTTTTTCGTCAAGCATTTCTCTCTCCCCCTTTGCCTTGCATTATACGGTGCCGGTATTCGGTTGTCAAGGTGTGCTCTGCCGCCTGCCGGTATTCGAATTTTCTGCTTTCCCCATATTTTAATCAATAATCTTTCAAATCTTATGAATATTGGCTGTTGCATCTTCCGCCGCTTTGCCGTATACTCCTATATTATTTCATAGTAGGATGGGATGGAACCGTATGAAAACCTATTCATTTGCCTACGGCAGCGGCACGGTGGAGCTGCCGCTGGATGAGAAAAATGTGATCGGCGAGCTGCACGGCAACGCCGTCGCCCCGCTTGCCGATATCCGCGCGGCGCTGTGGGCCTCGCTCGACGCTCCGATCGACAGCGCGCCGCTGTGCGAGCGCGCCAGGGCGGGCGATACCGTCGCGCTGGTCGTGAGCGACATGACGCGCTTCTGGATGCGGCAGGACCTCGTGGTCCCGCATCTGGTGGATTACCTCACGGAGCGCTGCGGCGTGCGTGAGGAGGACATCACCATCGTCATTGCCAACGGCACGCACATCGGCGGCGACGAGCAGGAGCTGCGCACGCTCGTGACCGACGCGGTCTACGACCGCGTCAAGGTCAAGAACCACGACTGCGAAGCGAAAGACCTTGTCTATCTCGGCACCACGCCGCACGGCACGCCGGTCTCCATCGACCGCACGGCGGCCGAGGCCGACCTCGTGGTCTGTCTCGGCGCGGTGACGCATCATGTGATGGCGGGCTTCGGCGGCGGACGCAAGAGCATCCTGCCGGGCATCAGCGGGCGCGAGACCATCTTCCACAACCACGCCTTCTCGCTCGACGCGGCGCAGCTGCGCTCCAACCCCGCCATCGGCAACGGCGTTCTGAAGGGCAACCCGCTGCACGAGGATATGTGCGAGGCGGCGGGGCTGGTGAAAAATCTCTTCATCGTCAACCTCGTGATGAACGCCCAGATGCAGCTTGCCGCCATTCTCTCCGGTCACTACCTCACCTCGTGGGAGGCGGCCTGCCGCATGGTGGACCGCATCTATCAGGTGGACGTGCCGGAAAAGGCGGACGTGATCGTTGCCAGCTGCGGCGGCTTCCCCAAGGACATCTCGCTCTACCAGGGCACCAAGACCATCGACAACATCGAATCCGGCCTCAAGCCGGGCGGCACGCTCATCCTCATCATCGAGGCGCGCGAGGGCGGCGGCCCCGCCGAATACTTCGACTGGGCGAAGGACCTCATCGCCGGTACCATCGAGCGGCGGCTGCGCGAGCATTTCACCGTCGCAGGCTACATTTTCTTTCTCAACTGCGAGCAGGCGCAGCGCTACAACATCCTGCTCTATTCGAGCATTGCCCCGGAGGACGTTGCGCCCATGGGCATAAAGGCGTTTTCCGACGTCAACGCCCTGCTTGACGCCGCGCAGCTGGAGGGCAAGTCCATCTACGTCATTCCGAACGGCTCGACCGTCATTCCACACGTCAAGGAGGCCTCCAAGCATGAAGCATAGCTACATCGCCAAGCGATTTCAGAGCAGTGGCGCCGGACTGTCGCTCGACACCGAGGCGCTTGCCAAATACAAGGACATCATCGACCTGAGCATCGGCGACACCGATTTCACCACCGACGAGAGCATCATCAATGCCGCCTTTCGCGACGCGAAGGCCGGTCACACGCACTACGGCGACCCCAAGGGCGACCCCGAGCTGATCGACGCGGTCTGCCGCGCGTGGGAGGAGGACTTCGGTCAGCGTCTCCCGCGCGACCATGTGCTCGTGAGCGCGTCGAGCTGCCTCGGCATGGCGCTCGTGATGCTCGCCATCCTCGACCCCGGCGACGAGGTCATCGCCTTCTCGCCCTACTTCCCCATGTACCGCGAGCAGATCGAGCTGGCAGGCGGCGTATGCGTGGACGTGCCGACCTACGCGAGCGAGGACTACGCCATCGACGAAGCGCGTCTGCGCGCCGCCATCACCCCGCGCACCAAGGCCATCGTTTTCAACAATCCCACGAACCCCACCGGCATGGGCTACGACGGAAAGACGCTCGAGCTGCTCGCCCGCGTCGCGCAGGAGCATGACCTGCTCATTGCCGCCGACGAGATCTATACCACCTATCTCTACGAGGGCGACTTCTGCCCCATCCGCACACTGCCCGGCATGGCCGAGCGCACCATCACGCTCAACAGCTTTTCCAAGAATTTCCTGATGACCGGCTGGCGCGTGGGCGTGATCATCGCCGAGCCGGAGCTGCTGGCGGTGATGAACCGCATCAACGGCTCGCTTATCTACTCCGCGCCGTCTGTCTCGCAGCGCGCCGCCATTCAGGCGCTCGCCATGCGAAAGGAGATCCGGGAGAAATATGTCACCGCCTACCGCGACCGCATCTTCTACGCCGCCGACCGCATCGAAAAGCTCCCCTACCTGAGTCTGGTGCGGCCGAAGGGCACGTTCTACCTTTTCCCCGGCGTGGAGAAAACGGGACTGGACGAAAAAGCCTTCTGCAAGGTCCTGCTCGATCAGGCCCATGTTCTCGTCAGTCCCGGCACACCCTTCGGCGTGAGCGCCGCGGGCCACTTCCGCATCGCCTGCACCGTCGGCATCGACCGGCTCAAAGCCGCGTTTGACCGCATGGAGAAGCTGTCGTTCTGACAGCTTCTCCGTCTTTTTGCATAAATTGCACAATAAATCTGGATAACTTTTCACTATCATCGGTTGAGACGGCTATTTACAAATCCGTTCCGCAGAGTATAATTATCCACATCAAATACGAAATCGCGCATACAAATGCACGGAACGGAGGAAAAGATGAAAAACTTTAACATGATGAAGAAGCTGCTGGCGCTGACGCTCGGCGCCGCGATGCTGCTGGCCGTGATGACCGGCTGCGGCAAGAAGGACACCGCGCAGGAGCCCGCTGACGATCAGCAGCAGCAACAGGAAGAGCAGCAGCCCGCCGAGCCCGCCACCCTGCTTGAGCAGATCAAGGCCAAGGGCAAGGTCGTCGTCGGCACCGAAGCCCAGTACGCTCCCTATGAGTTCAAGGATCTCGACGCCAACTTCGCCGGCTGCGATATGTGGCTGGCCCAGCAGATCGCCGACAGCCTCGGCGTTGAGCTGGAGGTCGTGGACATGGCCTTCGACGGCATCATCCCCGCCGTCCAGTCCGGTCAGGTGGACCTCGGCATCGCGGCCTTCACCAACACCCCCGAGCGTGCCGAGGAGATCGACTTCAGCGACCTGTATGAGACCAGCGCTCAGCTGCTGATCGTCAAGGCCGGCAACGCCGACACCTATTCCACCAAGGAATCCCTTGTCGGTCTGAAGGTCGGCGCACAGAAGGGTACCATTCAGTCCCAGCTGATCCAGTCCGCTCTGCCCGAGAGCGAGCTGTTCGAGCTTGAGAAGTACCCTGCCCTCGCCCTCGAGGTCCAGAACGGCAACATCGCGGGTCTGGTCGTCGATCAGGCAGTCGGCGAGGCGCTCGTCGCCTCCAGCAACGGCGCGCTTGAAGTCTCCAACTTCACTTTTACCGCCGAGGAAGCCTCCTTCGGTAAATCCGTCGTCATCGCCAAGGGCAACGAGGATCTGGTCGCGGTCGTGAACGAGGTCATCAACAAGGTCACTGCCGACGGCAGCTATCAGAAGGCCTACGACGAAGCCGTTGAGCTGGCTGCCAGTCTCGGCCTGTAAGCAGGAAAAAACATAAAAAGCAACCTACGGGCTTCGCCGTTTCGGCGGCGAAGCCCGCTGTGTACTGAGGAGGAGTCCCCATGGAATTTATTCAGACGATCGGAAAGCTCATCGTCCGTTACCACAGCTTTTTTGAGGAAGGCATTGTCAATACGCTCATCATCGCCGCATTCACCGTGTTTTTCGGCACGATCTTCGGCACGCTCATGTCCAGTATGCGCATGAGCAAAATTCTGCCGCTCAAGTGGCTGGCGGTCGCTTACATCGAGTTCATCCGCGGGACGCCCCTGATGGTGCAGCTCATGTTTATTTTCTACGGACTTCCCATGGTCGGCTTCACGCTGCCGGACATTTCGTGGATCCCGAACTTTTCGCGTTTTTCCGCCGGCATTATCGCCATGAGCATCAACAGCTGCGCCTACGTCGCCGAGATCATTCGTTCCGGCGTGCAGGCCGTGGACGTCGGGCAGATGGAGGCCGCGCGCAGCGTCGGCTTCAGCCACGGTCAGGCTATGCGCCTCGTCGTGCTGCCGCAGGCGATCAAGAACATTCTCCCTGCGCTTGGCAACGAGTTCGTCACGGTCATCAAGGAGTCGTCCATCGTTTCGGTCATCGGTCTTGCCGACCTGATGTTCCGCACGAACGACGTCATCGCTCTGACCTTCAAGAGCCTTGCGTGCCTTGCCATCGCGGCGCTGTGCTACTTTGCGATGACCTTCACCGGCGGCCGCCTGATCGCTCTGGCAGAAAGGAAGATGAATCATGGCAAATGAGAAGATCCTTCAGGTCGTTGACCTGTGCAAGAGCTTCCATAAGCTCGACGTGCTCAAGCACATCAGCGTTGATTTTGAAAAGAACGAGGTCGTGTCCATCATCGGTCCCTCGGGCGGCGGCAAGAGCACCTTTCTGCGCTGCCTGAACCTGCTGGAGACGCCGACCTCGGGCCAGATCCTCTTCGACGGCGTGGACATCTGCGCCAAGGGACAGAGCAAGCACATCGACCAGCACCGTCAGAAGATGGGCATGGTGTTCCAGCAGTTCAACCTCTTCAACAACATGAACGTGATGCACAACCTGACCGCTGCGCCCACACGCATCAAGGGCATGGACAAGGAGCAGGCTGAGGCCAAGGCTCTCCAGCTGCTCGGCCGCGTGGGCCTTGCCGACCGCGCCGATGCCTATCCCAGCCAGCTCTCCGGCGGTCAGAAGCAGCGTATCGCCATCGTGCGCTCGCTGATGATGGACCCCGAGGTCATGCTCTTCGACGAGCCGACCAGCGCCCTCGACCCCGAGATGATCGGCGAGGTGCTCGACGTGATGAAGGACCTCGCCGAGAGCGGCATGACGATGATCGTCGTGACGCACGAGATGCGCTTCGCACGCGAGGTCAGCAGCCGCACCATCTTCCTCGACGGCGGTCACATCGAGGAGGATAAGCCCTCGCACGAGCTGTTTGCTCACCCCGAGAGCCCGCGCCTCGTGAGCTTCCTCGATAAGGTCCTCTGAGCCCAATACGGAAAACAGAGCCGCAGCCGCGGCTCTGTTTTTTTCATTTTTTACGCGATCTTGCCCTTGCTTTGCAAGCGGATGCGGTCGGCGATCATGGCGATGAACTCCGAATTGGTGGGCTTGCCCTTGGTGTTCGACACCGTGTAGCCAAAGTAGCGCTGGAGCGTTTCCAAATCGCCGCGGTCCCACGCGGTCTCGATGGCGTGACGCACGGCGCGCTCCACGCGCGAGGGCGTGGTGTTGTAGCGGCGCGCGACCTCGGGATAGAGCACCTTGGTCACGGCGTTGATGACGTCCATATCCTGCACGGCGAGGATGATCGCCTCGCGAACGTACTGATAGCCCTTGATGTGCGCCGGCACGCCGACCTCGTGGATGATGGAGGTCACAAGGCGTTCCAGCGCGACGGGGCTTTCCTCCTCCGTCTCCCCGTTCCGGACGGCCTGACGCATCCGCTCGAGCAGCGAGCCGGCCTCGCAGGGCTTTGCCATGAAGTAGGCCGCGCCCTGCTCCATTGCCTGCATCACCATCTGCTCGCGGTAGAAGGCGGAAACCAGGATCGTCTTCGGCCGTGCCGGCAGCTTTGCCATCCGGTCGAGCAGCGCGAAGCCGTCCAGCTCCGGCAGGATCACGTCTGTAATTACAAGCTGCGGACGTTCCCGTTCGATCATCTTCCATGCCTCCGCGCCGTCCCCGGCGCTCCCCACCACGTCAAATTCACCCGTATTTTCTATCGTCTGCTGCAGCATCGTGCGGAAATTTTCGTTGGCATCCGCCAATACGACCTTGATCCTGTTCTCCATTTGCCTGTTCCTTTTCCTTCCTCCTCAATACTTGGGCTTCGACAACCGCATTCCGACGCGAATCGGATGTTTCGTTTTGCCTTGGCTATAAACTATCACATTTGGACAATGTTTTCAAGTAGATTTTTGTCGTTTAGCACAAATTTTATACGACATCGTTCGAGCTTTTTGGACTCTTAGCACAAACTTAACAGCAGGATAACATCTCCTGCCGTTAAGTCCTCCGTCAGGCGCTCGCCGCGCTTTGCGCTGTCATGCCGGAGGCGGAAAGCATATTTTCCGCGAGAATGCCATAACCTCTCTGCGGGTCGTCCAGCAGGACGTGCGTCACCGCGCCGACGAGCTTCCCATCCTGCACGATCGGGCTGCCGCTCATGCCCTGCACGATGCCGCCCGTGAGCGCGATGAGCGCCGGGTCGGTCACCCGCAGGAGCAGATTGCGCGTGGGTGCGGAGCCGCCGTAGAGCTTTTCGATCTCGATCTCATAGGCACACACCTCGTTGCCCCTGCAGTTTGCCAGAATGACCGCCTTGCCGGTGCGGACCTCCGTGCGCCGTGCGACGGGGATCGCCTCCCCGACGGCCTCCGGCCGGTTCTCCTCCGGCAAAACGCCGAATATGCCGCACTCCGTGTTCGCGTAAAGCGAGCCGAGGTCGCGCGTCAGATCAAAGTCGCCGCGCAGCTCGCCCGGTGAGCCGCTCGCGCCGCGCTTGACCGCCTTGACGCTCGCCGCCATCACGCTGCCGCGTGAGAGCGGCATGAGCTTACCGGTGTCCACGTCTGTGATGCCGTGGCCGAGCGCCGCGAATACCCCCGTCTGCGGGTCATAGAAGGTCACCGTGCCGATGCCCGCCATGCTGTCGCGGATCCACGCGCCGAGGCGGCACACGCCGTCCTGCCCTTTTTTCGGACAGACGGCGAGCTTCACGAGCCGGCCGCCGCGGCGCACGCCGAAGGCTGCCTCCCGCTCTCCGTTCTCCGCAAGAAGCGACTGCAAATGCTCCGTCGAGCCGATGGTGACGTCGTTCATCGTCAAGATCAGATCGCCGGCCTTCATGCCGCCCTTCTTCGCGGGAGAGACGGCGCCCTCATTCTCCGAAAGCCCCACGACCAGCACGCCCTCGGCAAAGAGCTTCACGCCGATCGCCTTGCCGACCGGCACGAGCAGCTGCGTCTCTCCGCCCGGGTCCGGCGCACTCACGGCTCCCGCCGGCACGAGCAGGGCGGAGAGTGCAAAGGCCAATGCCGCGCAGGCGGCAGCGCCATGCCGCCTGCTCCGTTTCCGTCGCCTTTCATCCATCCCATCACCTCTCCTGTTCAAAAGGAAATCGTTTCCTTTTGAAATTTTTTTGCCGCGTTTTTGCTTGCGGCCCCGTTACTTTTTGCAAAAGCGCAAAAAATAGCCCGCACAAAATCTGTCGGCATTGGCATGGAAATGACTTGCTTTCGCGGCAGGGAGACAAAAAAAGAAAACCGCAGGTCAAAACCTGCGGTTTTCGGAAAAATTCGGAAAAATCAACGTTCGCGATTGAAAATTTTGAAAATGTCGGCAAAGGGATCGTCTTCCTCCTCAGCCTTCTTCTCCGCCTCGGCAGCCGCCTTGTCCTCTTCATAATTGATGGGCTCGATGCCGGGCTTCGCCTCCGCCGCCTTCTTTTCCTCGGCGGGCGCGGCAGCCGCGGCGCTCTTACCGTCGGCAAAGCCGGTGGCAATGACCGTGACGCGGATCTCGTCGTCCATCGACTCGTCGAAGGTCGCGCCGAAGATGGTCAGCGCGTCGGGATGCACCGCGTCCTGCACCAGCGACGCGGCCTGCTCGACCTCCTCAAGGCCGATATCCATGGAGCCGGTAACGTTGATGAGCACGCCGCGCGCACCGTGGATGGAGGTCTCGAGCAGCGGGCTGGAGATGGCCATGCGGGCGGCCTCCTCGGCCTTGCCCTTGCCCGCCGCGCGGCCCACGCCCATGTGCGCCATACCGGCGTTCTTCATGATGGCGGTGACGTCGGCAAAGTCGAGGTTGATGAAGCCGGTGTCGCGGATGAGGTCGGAAATGGACTGCACCGCCTGACGCAGCACATCGTCCGCGATCTCAAAGGCGTTGGCGAAGGTGATCTTCTGATCGGTCGCATGCTTGAGGCGCTCGTTAGGGATAATGACGAGGGAATCGACCTTGCCCTGCAGCTCCTCGATGCCCTTTTCGGCCTGCTGCATCCGGCGGCGGCCCTCAAAGCCGAACGGCTTGGTGACGACGCCGACGGTCAGAATGCCCTGCTCGCGGGCGATCTCGGCCACGATGGGCGCGCCGCCCGTGCCGGTGCCGCCACCCATGCCGGCGGTGATGAACACCATGTCGGTATCCTCCAGCGCCTTGGAGATCTGGGCGCGGCTCTCCTCCGCACTCTTGCGGCCCACCTCGGGATCGCTGCCCGCGCCCTGGCCGTGGGTCAGCTTCTCGCCGATCTGGATCTTATAGGTAGCGCTGGAAACGTTGAGCGCCTGCTTATCGGTATTGACCGCGACAAAATCCACGCCGCGGGTCCCGGAGCGCACCATGCGGTTGACCACGTTATTGCCGCCGCCGCCGACGCCGATGACCTTGATCCTGACGACGTTTTCAACGCCGGTATCCAATCCGAATGCCATATCGGTTCCTCCTACTATCTCTTGTAGAATGCGGGCGGATCATGTCGGTGCCGCCACAACATCAAGTGTATTCTGAAACAAGTCTATTGTATAACGCTTTTTTCTCGCGGTCAATAGCCGCGCGCGATTTCCCGAAAACTTTTTTACGCGCCCGGCGCGGACGGGATAAAGTGCATCTCGCCCTTGGACTTGAGCAGCATATAGTTGATCTCGCCCGTCTCGTTCGACTCCAGACCGTTCACCAGATCCTGCACGCTGCGGAAAATATAGTCGAGGTCGGAATCCCATGGGAGGCGCACGGTGAAGCGGCCCAGATAGGTAAAGGTGATGGTCTCTGCGTCGGACAGGTCAATGCTCCCGATGCCCGCGAGCATACCGTAACCGCCCGCTGTCCGCACGAGGGTGAGCAGTGTCTCCGTCGTCAGCGTTTTCTCCTCACCGAGCGAGAGCTGCGCGCTCAGCGCGGGCGCATCCGGCTCGACACCCGTGATGCCCGGGCAGCCGGACGGCAGCGTGTCGGTCCGCTCAAGGAGCTTACCGTTTTCGCTGATGAGCCAATAACCCTCCGGCGTGACGACGCCCGCCGCCGCCGCGCACTCCCGCACCGTGATAACGATGGTGTCGGGCAGAGCGCGGTTGATCGTCGCCTCCTCCACATAGGGCAGCTTTTCAAAAATAGCCTGCGCGGCGCTGTACTTGTTGAGCAGGAAGAGGTTATCCTCGATCTCGATGCTCGAGGCTGCGATGATCTCCTCGCTTGTGTAGCGCGCGTTGCCGCTCACCGTGATGCTCTGCACCTTGAAAAAAACGGTCAGCGCCGCGACGACCGCGCCGGCGATGAGCAGGATGCACAGGAGCTTCGTCAGGAAAGAAAATCTTCCCCGCCGGCGTCTGCGATTCGTGCTGCGATTTCGTGCCATAGCTTTTGTATCCTTTGCTTTTCTATGTAGTCTCCCGGCAGATCTGTGCGCCGAGCGCGGCCAGGTCGCGCTCGATAGCGTCGTATCCGCGGTCGATGTGCGTGAGCTCCGTCACGCGGGTCGTGCCCTCGGCGGAAAGTCCCGCGATCACCAGCGCCGCGCCGCCGCGCAGGTCGGTGCATTTGACCGCCGCGCCGTGCAGCGTCCTCACGCCGTTCACCACCGCCACGCGCCCCGCGACGCGGATCTCCGCGCCCATGCGTGAGAGCTCGTCAACGTGTCGGTAGCGGTTTTCAAAAATGTTTTCGACAAAGACCGTGCAGCCCTCGCTCCTGAGCAGCGCCGCCATCAGCACCGGCTGCGCGTCGGTCGGAAAACCCGGGTAAGGCGCAGTGCGCACGGGGCGCACAGAGCGCAGCGCTCCGGTCGAGCGCAGGGAAACGGCGTCCGCCTCGCTCCTTACCTCGCAGCCGCTCTCGGCGAGCGAGAGCGCCACGGTGGACACCGCGCGGTAGTCCACACCGGTGAGCCGCACCTCACCGCCCGCCGCCGCCGCGGCGCAGAGGTAGGTCGCGCAGACGATGCGGTCCCCGATGACGCGGTGCGTGCAGCCGTGCAGCGCCGCGCCGCCCTCGACCGTGATGATGGAGCCGCCCGCGCCGTTCACCCGCGCGCCCATGCTCCGCAGCAGCGCCTGAAGATCGACGATCTCCGGCTCGCGGGCCGCGTTGTAGATGACGCTTGTGCCCTCCGCGCCGCAGGCGGCGAGAATGGCGTTCTCCGTCGCGCCGACGCTCGGAATGGCGAGGGTGATGTCCGTGCCGCGAAGGCATTTCGCCTTGCAGCGCAGCTCGCCGTAGCGCTCGGTGATCTCCGCGCCCAGCTCACGCAGGGCGGCCAGATGCAGGTCGATGGGCCGCGGACCGAGCTCGCAGCCGCCGGGGTAGGACAAGACCGCTTCTCCCTGCCGCGCGAGGATCGCGCCCAGAAAAATGATGGACGAGCGCATTTCGCGCATCAGCTCGTCGGGAATGTCGCAGCGCGCCATCGGCGCAGTGTCCACCTCCAGCGCTGTGCCGTCGCGCCGCACGCGGCAGCCGAGGTGGCGCAGGATGGCGACGGACGCGTCCACGTCGCGCAGGCGCGGACAGTTCTCGATGCGGCAGACGTCCCGCGCGAGGATCGTCGCCGCCAGCACGGGCAGGACGCTGTTCTTGCTGCCCTGTATCGTCAGTTCTCCGTGAAGCGGTGCGCCGCCCTCGATGCTCAGATAGCTCATGTGCCGTTCCTCCCTTTCCCGATGGGTCAACAAACTAAGCCATAGTATGCGCCCACGGTGCGCCGTGGTTCCGGCGCGGGAGGAAAAGGGGGTGTACTTTCGCGGTGTTTTATGGTAAAATTCCGAAAAAATCCAAAAGCGAGGTCATATCATGAAGGGAAAAACGATCTGCAAAACGCTTGGGCTCGTACTGCTCGCGCTGCTCATTCTCGTCGTGCTGTACGTCGTCTATGTGTTCGCGAGCTACCACCGCATCGGCGATCAAAGTCTCAGCGTAATGCATTGCAGCAGCAGGGACGCAGTCCCCATGGAGGACGCGGTCGAGACCGGCGCCGTCTACCGCGTTTCGTCCGCGAACGCGGGCTTCGGCGCGTACAGTGCCGACTACAGCTTCTTTATGGACGGCGGCAGGGAGAGCCGCGCCCGCAGCCGGCAGGCGGTAGATGAAAATATGAGCGGCATCGTCGCGTTCGTCAAAGGCCTTTCGCCCGACTTTGCCCTCTTTCAGGAGGTCGACACCGACGGCACGCGCAGCTGGCACATCGACGAGACCGCCTATCTGAGCGACGCCATGACGGGATGCGAATTTGACGAGGTGTTCGCGCAGAACTACGACAGCCCCTATCTTTTCTACCCGCTCATTCAACCCCACGGAGCGAATCAGTCCGGCATCGTGACGCTTTCGCGCCACCCCATCGCTTCCGCCGCGCGGCGGGAGCTGCCGGTGGAGAGCGGCTTTATGAAGCTCCTTGACCTCGACCGCTGCTATTCGGTCAGCCGCATCCCGACGGCGAGCGGCAAGGAGCTTGTCCTCTACAATCTCCACCTCTCTGCCTACACCTCGGACGGCGCCATCGCCACCGAGCAGCTCGAGCTGCTGTGCGCGGATATGCTTGCAGAATACGAGGCGGGCAATTACTGCGTCGCGGGCGGCGACTTCAACAAGGACCTGCTCGGCAATTCGCCGGAGATCTTCGGTGTGGCCGCCGGGGAAAACGACACCTGGGCGCAGCCCATCCCGGAGGGAACGATCCCCGCGGGGCTGACGCTCGTCGCGCCCTTTGACGAGACCGCGCCCACCGCCTCCTGCCGCACGGCGTCCGAGCCGTACAGCATTGAGACGACCTTCCGCCTGACGGTGGACGGCTTCCTCGTGAGCGACAATGTGGAGGTCGTGGACAGCGCCGTGCTGGACGCCGGCTTCCTCTACTCCGACCACAATCCCGTGTGGATGGACTTCAAGCTCAACTGAATATGCTCTGAGCCTGCGGCTTGCGCCGCAGGCTTTTATTTGACAAGCGCCATGACGGTTTCATAGATGCGCTCGGTCGCGTCGCGCACGCCGAGTCGGAGCGAAGCCTCGTGCATCGCCGCGATCCGCGTTTCGTCGCGCAGCAGCGCGGCGGCCTCCGTAAACAACCGCTTGCCGTCCAAACCCTCCTCGGGCAGGACGAGCGCCGCGCCGTGCTCGCCGAGCACGGCGGCGTTCTTCTCCTGATGGTGGTTCGTCACGTTCGGCGACGGCACGAGGATGGCCGGTACGCCGAGCGCCGTCAGCTCGCTGAGCGTGGACGCGCCCGCGCGGCAGATCACAAGGTCGGCGGCGCGCATGACGTCCGCCATGTCGTAGATATACTCGCGCACGTCGAGCGAGGGATGGTCGCGCAGGTCCACGCCGTACCCGCTCACCCACTCGTGCATTTTCTGCCAGCCGAGCGAGCCGACGGAGTGGACGTGATGGAACGGCTCCTTTGCCGCCTCAAGATAAAGAAGCTCCGCCGTGACACGGTTCATGTTCCCCGCGCCGAGGCTGCCCCAGAAGGAAACGACGAGCGGGCGGCCGTCGTTCACGCCGAGCTTTTCCTTGGCCTGCGCCTTCGTCTGCGTGAAGAAGTCGCCGCGCACTGGCGTACCGGTGACGACCACGCGGTCCTTGTGCTTATAATACCGCCGGCAGTCCTCAAAGCCGACGAGAATGCGGTCGCAATGATTTTCGAGCAGTCGGGTCGTCAGCCCCGGAACGGCGTTCGACTCGTGCACCGCCGTCGGAATGCCGCGCGCGTGGCCGTAGCGCACGACGGGATAGCTCGCGTAGCCGCCCGTACCGACAATGAGGTCAGGCCGAAATTCATCGAGAATGGCGTCCGCCTCACGCTTCGCGTGCATCAGATTGCGCACGGAGACGAGGTTATGGCGCAGCTCCTTCGGCCGAAGGGAGCGGTGGAAGGACGAGATGTTGACCGTGCGGAACGGATAGGGCGTGTGCGCGATCAGGTCGCGCTCCAGTCCGCGCTCCGCGCCGACGAAGAGGATGCGGGTCTTCGGGTCTCTCTCCCGCAGGAAGCCTGCGAGCGCCAGCGCGGGGTTGACGTGTCCCGCCGTGCCGCCGCAGGTGAAAATAACGTTCATGCCTTCCGTCCCCCTTTCTTCCTCGCGGCGGTCTGTTTTCCGCCGCGGCATATTTTTGAGCTTTTCAGCCTGGCGGCATCTGCCGTGAAACACTCAGCACCACGCCCATCTCCGCGAGCTGGATGGCGAGCGCCGTGCCGCCGAAGCTGAAGAACGGCAGCGAGATGCCGGTGTTCGGCACAAGATTCGTCACGACCGCGATGTTTAAGAAAACCTGTAAGGCGATCTGCGTGGTAATGCCCACGACAAGAAGGCTGCCGAAGCGGTCGCGCGCGTGGAGCGCGATCCAGTAGCCGCGGATGATGAGCAGCGCGAAGATGGCCATGATGAGCGTCGCGCCGATCAGGCCCAGCTCCTCGCAGATGATGGAGAAGATGCAGTCGTTGTGCTCCTCGGGCAGAAACAGAAATTTCTGCCGGCTCTTGCCGAGGCCGAGGCCGAGCAGTCCGCCCGAGCCGATGGCGATGAGGCTCTGGCGCGTCTGATAGCCCGTGCCCGTCTTAAAGGCGTCGTTGAGCGGGTCGAGCCAGATGGCGATGCGCGAGGAGTTGTAGGTGATGAGGCCCGAGAGGAACGCATACGCCACCGCCGCCACGCCACCGATGCCGATGCCGACCCAGTAGCCGCGGATACCGCCGACGAACATCATCGCCGCGCCGATGCCGAGAATGAGCACGGTGCCGGAAAGGTGCGGCTCGAAGTACATCAGCACCGCAATGAGGGCAAGGATAAAGCCGTAGGGCAGGATACCGTAGCGGAGCGTTCTCATTTTGTCCTTCTTTTTGGAGATGCTGTCGGCAAAATAAAGGATGACGCCAAGCTTGGCGATCTCCGACGGCTGGAACCGCATCGTGGTGCCGGGGATGCCGAGCCAGCGCGTCGCGCCGTGGCTCGTGATGCCGACGCCGGGAATGATGACCGCAACAAGCAGAGCGATGGAAATGCCCAGCGCGATCTTGGCCACGCCGCGGAAGCGCACGTAGTTGATGCGCCCGATGACGACCATGGCGGCAAGGCCGAGCGTGGCAAAGGCCGCCTGCCGCTTAAAGTAGTACAGCGGGTCGCCCGACTCATAATAGGCAGAGGGGAAGCTCGCCGAGAGGAGCATGATGAGCCCCACGCCGGTGAGCAGCAGCACGAGCAGGAGAAACGGCACATCGATGGGTCCGCGGCCCGCCTCCTTCGCAGCGGCCTCCATGCGCTTCATGTGCTCGCGCTGCTCGCGCCGCAGCTCGCGCTCCTCCTTCGTCATGCCGGTTCACCTCCCCCGATCGTTTTTTGAAATGTGCCTTAGAAGTGGTATCTTCCGATCACGCCCCAGAGCGCCAGCATACAGAACACGGCGGAGACGAGCGTGAAGATGGTCACGAGCTTGACCTCGCTCCAGCCGCACAGCTCAAAGTGATGGTGCAGCGGCGCCATCTTGAAAATGCGCTTGCCGTGCGTCGCCTTAAAGTAGGCGACCTGAATGATGTCCGAGAGCGTCTCGCAGATGTAGACGATGCCGACGAGCAGCAGCACGAGCGGCATATCATAGGCGAACGCCAGTCCCGCCACCGCGCCGCCGAGAAAGAGCGAGCCGGTGTCGCCCATGAATACCTTGGCGGGATGGAAGTTATAGACGAGGAAGCCGATCAGTCCGCCGACCATCGCCGCGGCAAAAACGCCGAGGTCGTTCTCATAGCCCCACCACGAGCCGACCACCGCGAAAAACAGCGCCACCGGCACCGTCACGCTGCCGGCCAGACCGTCGATGCCGTCCGTGATGTTGACGGCGTTGACCGTGCCGACGATGACAAAGGCGGCGAAGATCATATAAACGACCCAGTTGAGAATGATATAGGTGTTGACAAACGGGATGTAGAGGTTCGGCGTCAGCATCCCCTCATAGCGCATCAGGCAGAGGAACACCACCGCCGCGGCAAGCTGGAGGGCAAACTTCTGGATCGCCGTCAGGCCGAGATTCCGGTGCATTTTCACCTTCTGAAAATCGTCAAGAAAGCCGATCAGGCCGAACACGGCGGCAAAGGCAAACACATAGAGGTGCGCGAAGCTGCCCGCGCGCATGGCGTCCCAGCCGAACACGAGAATGGTGACGAGGATGCCGAAAATGAACATCAGTCCGCCCATCGTCGGCGTGCCGGACTTGCCGGCGTGCCAGGTTGGGCCGTCCTCGCGGATGCTCTGTCCCGCCTTGAGCCTGCGCAGCTCGGGGAGCAGAAAGCGTCCGGTGACAAGCGTGATGAGAAAGCTCACAATGCAGGCAGCGATCAGTTTCATAGCGTATTCCTTCCGCCGCGCAGAGCGCGGCTCTTTCGTTTTTTATTGGCTCAGATGCTCGCGCACCACCTGCCGCTCGTCGAGCGGCAGCGTCTCGGCGCCGACCACCTGATAGGTCTCGTGTCCCTTGCCCGCGAGCACCACCACGTCGCCGGTGCGGGCGTGGTCGAGCGCGTAGGCGATGGCCTCGCGGCGGCTTTCCAGCACGGCAAACGGCGTCGCGCTGTCCGCCATGCCGGCGAGAATCTCGTGCAGAATGGCGTAGGGGTTTTCCGTGCGGGGATTATCCGAGGTGACGATCACCTCGTCCGCGAGCCGCGCAGCGATGCGCCCCATTTCGGCGCGCTTCGTCCGGTCGCGGTCGCCGCCGCAGCCGAACACGACGAGCACGCGCGCATCGGCAAAGCCGCAGACGGTCGAGAGAATATTTTTCAGCCCGTCGGGCGTGTGTGCATAATCAATGAGCACGGTGTAGTCCGTGTCCGTCGGCACCACCTCCGCCCTGCCGCGCACGCCCTGACAGAGTGAGAGGGCCTGCGCCGCGTCCTCGATCGGAATGCCGAGGGCCTGTGCCGCGGCGAGCGCGGCGAGCGCGTTGTAGAGCGAGAACGCCCCGGGAATGTGCAGCGTCACGGGGATGTGCTCGCTGTCGCTGCACGCGGTGAAGCTCACGCGGTCGGCGCAGTAATGCGCGTCCCAGCCGACGAGATCGTTTGCAAGTCCCTGCCCGAAGCGTGTGACCGGACAGGTCACATTTTCGAGCAGCCGCGGCGTCCACGGATCGTCGCCGTTGACGGCGGCGGCGCGGCATTGGCGGAACAGACGCGCCTTGGCGTCGCAGTAGGCTTCCATTGTACCATGGTAGTCAAGATGGTCCTGCGTGAGATTGGTGAACACGCCGAGCGCGAAGTCGATCGCGCCGGCACGCCTTTGCACGAGCGCGTGGGAGGAGACCTCCATCACCACATGGGTGCAGCCCGCGTCCGCCATTTCGCGCAGCAGACGCTGGAGCGTCAGCGCGTCGGGCGTGGTGCGCTCGGCAGGCAGAACGGCATCGCCGATCATGTTCTGATTGGTCCCGATCAGGCCGACCTTTGCGCCCAGGCAGCGCTCAAGGAGCTGCTTGAGAAGATACGTTGTGGTCGTCTTGCCGTTCGTGCCGGTCACGCCGACCACCGTCATGCGTCCCGCCGGCTCGCCGTACCATCTCGCGGCGAGCTTTGCCGCCGCCTCGTGCGCGTCGGGGACCAGCACGCAGGGCACGCCTTCGGCCGCGTGCTCGGTCACGACGCAGACCGCGCCGCGCGCGGCGGCCTCCTTTGCGTAGTCTGCGCCGTCCTCCCGCGCGCCATGCAGGGCGAGGAAAAGGCTTCCCTCTCCCGCCGCGCGGGAATCGAGGGTGAGGTCATGTATCTCCGTCCGCGCGTCCGCGCGGAGGAGTCGGAAGTGATCGAGGGCGCTCAAAAGCTCGCCGAGCTTCGTAGGCGCGTCGTCCTTTCTCCGTCAAATCTTGCTCTCTTTTGCGGTTTTTAATCCGTCACCGAGCTGTCGCTGAACTGGACGCGCACCACCGTGCCCGCCGCGACCTCCGTGCCCGGCGTCTCCGACTGGGAGATGGCGCGCACGCTCGCAGAGCTGCCGCCGGTCGCGCCGGAGACGGACATGATAAGCCCCGCGTCGGTGAGCTTGCGGTTGGCTGCCGCAGCGCTGTCGCCCACAACGTTCGGCACGATGCACAGCTCCGTGGATTTCTCCGCGCCGAGATAGAGGATGATCTCCGCGTTGTTCGGCACGATCGCGCCGCCGAGCGGCGTCTGGTCGGTGACGGTCTCGCCGTCGCCGACGGTGCGGCAGGAGAAGCCCTCCTCCTTGAGCTTTGCCGCCGCCTCGTCGCGCTTGAGCCCGACGACGTTCGGCACGGTATGATCCGCGCCGACGAGCTCATCGGCGCTGTAGGTCGGCTCGATGCCGAGGTAGGGCAGGATCTCCGCCATGATGCTCGACGCCACGGGCGCGGCCATGTTGCCGCCGGAGCGGTAGGTGCCGGTCTTGTCGCTGGCGTTGCTGAGGGTGAGGAGCATCATGATCTGCGGGTCGTCCGCCGGCGCGCAGCAGGTGAACGAAACGGTGACGCTCCCGTCGATCTGGTCGGCGGTGCCGGTCTTGCCGCCGATGCGGTAGCCCGCGACCTTGCCGTTCTTTCCCGTGCCGTGCTCGACCTCGTACTCCATGATCTCGCGCACGGTCTTGGAGGTATCCTCGGAGATGACCTGCCGCAGCGGGGTGGTGTCGTGGCGGTACTTGACGTTGCCGCTCTGGTCGAGCACCTCGGAGACGATGTAGGGCGTGCGGAGGTAGCCGCCGTTGACGCAGGCCGCCTGCGCGTTGATGAGCGAAAGCGGCGTGACGTTGAAGTTCTGACCGAAGGCGTAACACGCCAGCGCCAGCGTGGAGTATTCGATCTCCTTGTTGACAAAGCCGCTCGCCTCGCCGGTGGTATCCACGCCGGTCTTTCCGGTGAGGCCGAAGGCCTTCATGTAATTGTAAAAGGTCGTGTTGCCGAGGCGCAGGCCGATGTTGATGAACGCGGGGTTGCAGGAATTGGCGAACGCCGTGATGAGGTCCTGATGACCGTGACCGGGCGCGCGCTTGGAGCAGTTGATCTTCGCGCCCTCGATGACGACATAGCCCGGGCAGTTGAAGGTGTCGGACATTTTGACCTTGTTCTCCTCCAGCGCCATGGCGAGGGTGAGGATCTTGAAGGTCGAGCCGGGCTGGAAGGTGTCGTTGATGGCCTTGTTGCGCCATTGCATATTTTGCAGCGTGTTGGCCGCCGCGGCGAGCTCCTCGTCGGTCATGCCGGCGGCAAGCATCTCCTTGTTGTAGATGCTCGCGGGGGCGTTGAGGTCGTAGGTCGGCAGCGACGCCATCGCTAGGATGCCGCCGGTGTTGACGTCCATGACGATGCCGGTCGCGCCCACGCCCGTGCCGTAGCGGCTCTCGAGCTCCTCAAGGCCCTTTTCGAGGTAATACTGCACCGTCTTATCGAGGGTCGTCACCAGACTGTCGCCGTTCTCGGCGTCGAAATACTGCTCATACTGATAGAGCAGCGCGTTGCCGTTGGCGTCGCGCGCGGAGACGACCATGCCCTTTTCGCCGGTCAGCTCCTCGTCATACACGGCCTCAAGGCCGTAGGCGCCGCCGTTGGCGTTGACAAAGCCGATGACGTGCGCGGCGAGCGAGGAATAGGGGTAGTATCGCTTGGAGGTCGGCTCCAGAAAGACGCCTTTGATGTCGTTGTCGCTGATAAACACGCGGGCTTTGTCCGCCGTCTCCTGCTCGACCTTCTTCTTGATGACCTTGTACTGCGAGGCGGTATCCTTCATATCGTTGAGGATGCCGCCCGGGTCCACGCCGAGGATCTCGCCGAGACCGTTTGCGATCAGGTCTTGATCCTGCTCGTTTTTGGCGACGTCGAGAGGCGAGACGCAGACGTTCTCCGCCGTGGAGGAAAGGGCGAGGATGTCGCCGTTTTTATCGTAGATGGTTCCGCGGCTCGCCTCCACGGTCGTGCGCAGCGTCTGCTGGCGCACGGCGAGCGTCTTGAGCTCGTCGTGCTGCTTGATCTGCAGCTTGTAGAGCTGGGCAAAGAGCAGCAGAAACGTGCCGATACCCAGCAGCGCCAGCAGCAGAAGCGTCCGCTGCTGGATGATGCGGTTGGCGCGGCGCGCGCTGTCCGGTTTTCTTTTCGGGGGTGTCGGCACGGTCTTTCCTCCTCATACGGCAAGGGGCATAATGGCAAAACAAGGAGTAAGGAAGCTCCTTACTCCTTATGTATAGGCTTCGCTCAACTGAAATATTCCACCACGCTGAAAACGCCCTGCCCCAGCGAGGTGAACACGCGGCTGAGCACGCTGACGTTCTGTGCTTCGCAAAGCTCCACGCTGTCCGGCGCGGAAAGGTCGATGTAATTGATCTGCGAGGAGCTGGGCTTGTTCATGCCCGCGGCGACAGCCGCCGCCTTGACCGTTTCGAGATCAAAGGTGCGCTCGTACTGCGTGAGCAGCGCGACGTGCTCGGCGTCGAGCGTCTTGAGCTCCTTCTGCATCGAGACCACATCGGCGGAAATGCTCGTGAGCTGCGCGTAGCTCATCAACACGACCACGACCATCGCGGCCAGCGCGGCAAAGCCGAGCACCAGCACGCCGGAGACTCTCTGCCGCTCGCGCACGCGCGGACGGACGGCCTTCTTCTCCTGCCTGCGCGGCGGGCGGATGAACTCCTCGCGCGGCTGCTCCCGCTGCTCGCTCTCGCGGCGCGGCGCACGCCGCTCGGCGTAGCGCTCATCGTAGGCGAGATTGCCGACCACACGTCCGCCGCGGTAGCTATTCGGTTGTCTGCGGCTCGTGCGTGCCATGGCGCTCTCCTTCGTGAAAGATTTGCTTTCTCAGCATTTTTCCGCCACACGCAGCTTGGCGCTGCGGGCGCGGGGATTTTCGTTCAGCTCCTCCTCGCCCGAGACGATGGGCTTGCGGGTGATGAGCTTCATTTTGGGCTTCTTGCCGCACACGCACACCGGAAACTCCGGCGGACAGGTGCAGCCCGTGGCGAGCGCTTGCAGCTCGCGCTTGACGATGCGGTCTTCGAGCGAATGGAAGGTGATGACCGCGAGCCGCCCGCCCGGCTTGAGATTCTTCTCGGCGGCGCGGAGCATCGGCGGAAGCTCGCCGAGTTCGTCGTTGACCGCGATGCGGATGGCCTGAAAGCTCCGCTTGGCGGGATGCTGCTTTTCGCGCAGCGCCGCAGCGGGCATCGCCGAGCGGATGAGATCTGCCAGCTCCAGCGTGGTTTCGATGGGCTTTTCCGTGCGGTACGCACAGATCTTCTTTGCGATGGCGGACGCGTAGCGCTCCTCGCCGTATTCATAGAGGATGCGCTTGAGCTCCTCATAGCTGACGGTATTGACCAGCTCGCGCGCGGTGTAGCTCGCGCTCTCGTCCATGCGCATATCGAGCGGCGCGTCCTGCTTATAGGAAAAGCCGCGGGCGGCATCGTCGAGCTGCGGCGAGGAAACGCCGAGGTCAAAGAGCATCCCGTCCACGCCGCGGACGCCTATCTCACGCAGCACGTCGTCGAGCGCGCTGAAGTTGGAGTGTACCAGCGTCACGCGGTCCATATAGTCCGCGAGCCGCCGCTGCGCCGCCTCGATGGCGGTCTCGTCGCGGTCGAGGGCAATGAGCCGTCCTCCCGCCGTCAGGCGGCGGACGATCTCCAGCGAGTGGCCCGCGCGGCCCAGCGTCCCGTCGAGGTAAACGCCGTCCGGCCGGATGGCAAGCGCGTCCAGGCATTCGTGCAGCAGCACCGGCTTGTGGCCGTAGTTGATCTCTTCCATCTCAGAAGCCCAGCTCCTCCATCACGGCGGCGAGGTTCTCGGGGTTGAGCTCCTCGGCCTCCAGCGCAGCCCAGCGCTCCGCGTTCCAGATCTCGGCGCGGTTCGATACGCCGATGATGACCACGTCCTTGTCCAGCCCCGCGTAGGCGCGCAGCTTCTGCGGCAGCAGGATGCGGCCCTGGCTGTCCGGCTCGCACTTGGCGGCATTGGCGAACAGCGGACGCATGGCCTTGGTCTTGGTGTAGGGCAGGCTCTCGAACTTCTCGGTAAACTTCGCCCAGCTCGCGTCGGAATAGACGCTCAGGCAGGAGTCCATGCCCATGGTGACATAAAAGGTCTCGCCCAGCTCCTCGCGGAGCTTTGCGGGGATGAACACTCTGCCCTTGGCGTCGATGCTGTGCTGATACTGGCCGGTCAAAGCGCTTCCCCCTTTCGGCGATCCTTGAAGCTGCTGTGAAGAGGGCAAAGCAGCGGCTCCCTCTTTTTTCGGGGAAGTCGCTCGGCTCCACTCTCCTGCACTTTTGGGCCAGCAGCACCACTTTTGTACACTTGGCACCACTTTCCCCCACTTCGTATTTTGAGTATACATAAAACGCTTTTGAAATGCAAGCAGAAATTTTCTTTGTTTTCAGGGCTTTCACGCCCTTTTCTGCCAAATTCTTCCAGCGTTTTTTACCAGAACTCAAACACACGTTTTATTGTCGAAAGGGCACGAAAAAACGCGCCACAATATCTTGTGGCGCGTTTTACCTTCATCGCAAAATATGTTCAAATTAAAAAACGCTCGAAAAGTCTTTGTCAGATGTAACGAATTTTACTTGTCCTCTTTGTCGTTTTTCTCCAAAGACTTGTTCAGCTCCTCGCGGCGGCGCTGCATCTGCTCGTTGGACGCGGCGCGGAAGCGCACGCGCGTCTGCTTGACCTCGTCAAGCGCCATCTGGACCGCCTCCTCCGTGCGGCGCAGAACGTCCTCGGAGTAGTCGTTCGCCACGCGGTACATCTCACGCGAGCGCTCCTCGGCGCGGGTGACGATATCGTGGCCCTTGGCGCGCGCGGCGGTGAGCACCTCGCTCTCAGAGACCTTGCTCTTGGCCTCGAATTCCGCCTTCTGCATCATGCGCTCAACGTCGCGCTTGGCAGCCTCCACATACTCGTCGCGGGCGCGGACGAGCTCCTGCGCGCGCTTGAGCTCCACCGGCATCTGCGCGCGGATCTCGTCGAGCAGGTCGAGCGCCTCGTCGCGGTTGAGCACGCACTTGTCGTTCGACAGCGGCGCGTTCTTCGCCTCGTCGATCATCTCATACAGCATATCCAGCAGCTTCTGTACATTCTCTTCAGCCATCGTTATCCCCTATCCTTTCCTCTTATCCGAGCCGCGGCCGCAGCCGGCAAATACTTCTCGAGCGGCTGATGATACTTCACCATCTCGCGCGCCATGGTCGATGAAATGTGCTGGTGCGCGGGCTCAGCGCACAAAAGCACCGTGTCGAGCGCGCCGCCGGACACATCCTTATAAATGAGCGAGAGCTGATACTCCGCATCGAAATCCATACTGTTCCGCGCGCCGCGCACGAGAAAGCGCGCGCCCTTCTGCGCGGCAAAGTCCGTCAGCAGCCCGTTCCACAGCGCCGCCTCGACGTTGCCGAGCGGTGCGACGCTCACGCGCATCAGCTCCAGTTTCTCCTCGTCCGTGAACATCGGGTGCGTCTTTTCGCCGTTTGGCACGATGGCGACGTACACGCGGTCAAAGAGCTGCGCCGCGCGCTCGATGATATCCATGTGGCCGAGCGTCACGGGGTCGAAGCTGCCGGGAAACACGGCGATGCGTTCCTCTCTCATGTCGTCTCCTCCCCATCGCGGCGGTAAAGCGTGACCTTGATCCTGCCGTAGCGGTACTCGCGCGCGACGCGGTAGGGCGCGCTGAGCTTGGGCAGCTCCTTTTCCGCCGGACTCTCCGCGATCATTATACCATCGGGCGCAAGAATGTCAAACCGCGCGATGTGCGCGACGGCGCGCTCGAGCAGATCGTCCGCGTAGGGCGGGTCGAGGAAAATGAGGTCGAATTTCTCACGCAGGGCATTGAGATAGGCCATCGAGTCGCCGCAGACGACCTGCGCGCCTTCCTCCAGCCGCGTGAGCGCCAGATTCTCGCGGATGAGCTTCACCGCGTCGGTGCGTCGGTCCACGAACACGGCGCGCTGCGCGCCGCGCGAAAGCGCCTCGATGCCGAGCTGTCCCGTCCCCGCGAAGAGGTCGAGCACGCGCGCGCCCTCCACCTCGAACTGGATGGCGGAGAAAATGCCCTCCTTGACCTTGTCGGTGGTCGGGCGGGTATCATAACCCTTTAATTCATTCAGCCGGCGCCCGCGCGCCGAGCCGGTGATGACTCTCATACCGTTTTCCGTTCCTTCTTTCGGTTCTTTTTACATCCTACAAAAAAGCGGCGCACATTGCAAGTGGTCACGCAAAAATATTTTTCCGCATTCGCTTCCCGCTTTTTCGGATAGCTTTGTCGAAATTGCTCAAAATGAAAGTTTTCCTGCGCCCGGTCTTGCAAAATATGTTCAGATGCGGTAAAATGTAAAAACTCTTATAAATCGCATCTATAAGCTGCCGTTTATAGGAGAAATTTTAGGAGAGAGTGTATATTATGGAAAAGAAAAAGCTCAGTCTGCCGGCACAGATCTTCATTGCTCTGCTGCTCGGTATCGTGGTCGGCCTTGCCTTCTACTTTATGGGTAAGCCCGAGATCACGACCAACTACCTCAAGCCCTTCGGCACCATCTTCGTCAACCTCCTCAAGTTCATCGTTGTTCCCGTTGTCCTGCTGTCCATGATCGACGGCATCGTCTCCATGGGCGACATGAAGAAGGTCGGCTCCGTCGGCTGGAAGACCGTGGCGTACTTCCTCGTCACCACTGCCATCGCCTGCGTGATCGGCCTTGTGTTCGCCAACATCTTCAACAACGCCGGCCTCTTCCCCACCCTCCAGCTCGTTGACGGCCAGGTCTGGGAGAAGGCCACCAGCGCCAACTTCATGGATACCCTCATCGGCATCTTCCCCAGTAACCTCTGGGAGTCCTTCCGCACCTCCAATATGCTTCAGGTCATCGTCATCGCCATTCTTCTCGGCGGCGGCATCCTCACGGCAGGAGAAAAGGGCAAGCTCGCGCAGGATATGGTCACCTCCCTCTACGCGGTCATCGAGCGCGTGATGGCCTTCATCATTTCTCTCAGCCCCATCGGCGTGTTCACCATGATGGCTTGGGTCGTTGCCACGCAGGGTCCCGAGATCCTCGGCTCCCTCGGCATCGTCCTCGGCTGCGCCTACCTTGGCTACATCGTCCACGCGGTCCTCTGCTACTCCGTCTCCGCCAAGGCGTTCGCGGGCATCAATCCCATCACCTTCTTCAAGAAGGCGTCCCCGGCGATGATCTTCGCCTTCACCTCCACCTCCTCCGCCGCGACCATCCCGCTGAGCATGGAGTGCTCCGAGGACCTCGGCGCGGAGAATGATATTTCCTCCTTCGTCATCCCCCTCGGCGCGACCATCAACATGGACGGCACCGCCATCTACCAGTGCGTCGCCACCATCTTCCTCGCCACCTGCTGCGGCATGACGCTGACCCTCGGCCAAATGGTCACCATCGTCGTCACCGCGACGCTCGCCTCCATCGGCACCGCCGGCACCCCCGGCGCGGGCATGATCATGCTGGCTATGGTGCTCCAGGCCATGAACATCCCCGTCGATATGATCATGATCATCTACGGCGTGGACCGTCTGTTCGACATGGGCCGCACCTGCCTGAACATCACCGGCGACATCTCCTGCGCGCTCTGCGTCACCAAGTGGGAGAGCAAGAAGACCGCCGTCAAGTAAGGCAAGCACCCTCGCTTTTGAACGCATACCAAAAGAAGTGCTGTTTCCCGCGGGAAGCAGCACTTCTTTCTTGCTTTTTTCGGAGTGTGAGCATACAATGGGCGGTGCTCCATCACAGGAAACGGAGGAACGACGCCATGAACCGGAAACGCGGCTATCTTTATATTCTGCTCGCCGCCATGATTTTTTCCACCACCGAGGTCGCGCTCAAGGGGCTCGGCGGCGTCTTCGCGCCCATGCAGATCACGGTCGAGCGCGTGCTCATTGGCGCGCTCTTTCTGCTGCCCTTCGCCCTGCGCAGCCTGCGGCGGAACGCCATTCGCCTCACCCGCTCCGACTGGAGCTACTTTGCCCTGCTCGGCTTTCTGACGGTCACGCTGCACATGTCGCTGCTCCAGATGGCCGTGCTGCACATGGACGCCTCGGCGACCTCCATCATCTACTCCGGCAACCCCGTCTTTGCCCTCGCCGCCGCGCACCTGATCCTGCACGAGCCGCTGAAGCGGAACCACCTCATTGCCATCGGCGTCGAGCTGATCGGCATCCTCTTCATCCTCAACCCCGCGAAGCTCGAGGTCAGTCCGCGCGGCTTCGCGGAGATCCTCACGGCGACCATTCTCTTCGCCATGTACGGCACACTCTGCAAGCTGCGCATCCCGCGGCTCGGCGGGCTGGTCATCACGACCTTCAACATGGTCCTCGGCGGGCTGGAGCTGCTCGCGCTCCTGCTGCTCGGTCACATCCCCGCCGTCGGCGCGCTCTACCGCAGTCTCGGGCTGGACATTTTCGCCGACGTGCCGTTCTTCACCGGCTTCACGCTCAGGTCCGCGCTGCTGCTGTGCTACGTCGGCGTCTTCTGCGCCGCCATCGGCTTTCTGCTCACCGCCAAGATCACGGAATACACCTCCGCGACCGAGGCTTCGTTCGTCTACCTCATCAAGCCCGTTCTGGCAACGCTCCTGGCGGTGGTCTGCTTCCACGAGGCCATCAGCGTCAACCGCATGATCGGCCTCGTCTTCTTCCTCGCCGCCTCGCTGTGCGTCAGCGTGCCCGTGCTGCGCGAGATGCGGCGGGACGCTGTTACGGCGCAGCCGCCGCGGTAAGCCCATTTTCACGCAAAAAAGCTCCGGCCGTTTTCACGGTCGGAGCTTTTTCATCCGGTCTCAGAAATCAACGGTGCCGTCAAGGACCTTGAGGTCATAAGGCTCAAAGACGACCCTGCGGTACTTCTCCACGTCGAGCGGCACATTCGTCCAGTCGGAGTGCAGGTCGCCGTTCTGCTTGATGAGAATGTCGTAGAGAATATCGTAGGTCACGCCGTCCTCGCCGGTCTCCACGATGGTGGAATAGGGCAAGGTCTTATGGTAGGTCATGTGCAGGCCCTTGTACTCGAAATGGAAGCCGTTGCGCATCCGGCAGCCGTCGAGTCCCCTATAGGTGAACTGCTTTTTGAGGTCCTGCAAAATTTTGTCGTGCTCCTCCTCATAGAGGTTCTCGGGCGTAGTCTCGGTGTAGTCGTAACGGAACTGGATGGGAATGTTGTACTTCCGCCAGCGCTCGACATACTCCGTGAGCTTGTCCGCGGGATAGTTCTTGTAGAGCACGCAGTTGATGCGCTTGGGCGTGGCGATAGCGGCCACGACCTCGTCGGGCGATTCCTCGACGTAGCGCTGCAGATGGCGCGAAACGTTGATGCAGGTGATCTTGTCCGCGTTGCGGCGGGTGAAGTCGATCATCTCCTCCGCGCTGCAGCCGGGCTGCACGGGGAACGTGGTGTTGATATACACCTTGTGCGTCCCGGGGATCACGTCGAGCATCCGCTGCAGGTCGCCCAGCTGGGCGAAGGGCTCACCGCCGGTGAAAACGAAGTCGCACTCCGGCGTGATGGCGTCCATCACGGCAATGGACCTCAGAATCGCCTCGACGCTGAAGCCGGTGCAGTCGGCATATTCCTTTTTATTGATACAGAAAGGGCAGTGGTTGCGGCAGTCATACGGCACAAAAATGGTGACCGTCGCCCCGCCCGACCTCGTTTTGTAGGGGTGGCTCATAGCAGTTGTGTCCGTCCTATTGCAAAATTCGATAAATAGTTTACTCCTGTAAACGAGAAAATGCAAGGGAGAAAACGCGGAAAAAGCGGTTTTTGCCTATTTTCTTTCCTTTTCCTCCCGCAGCAGGCCGCGAACGTAGGCGAACGCGGCGTCCTCGCCCTCGTCGCGGAGCACGCGCAGCATCGCCTCGATGGCGTCGCTCGTCTCGGGGTGGATGAGGATATGGCTCTTTGAACGGATATAGTAGTCATACGGCGCGGCGTCGGTGTACTTGTCCTTGAGGTAGGTCCTGCACGCCGCGATGCGGTCGCAGAACATCTCGGCGACGTAGCGCAGCGGCATTTTGCACCCGCCCATGTAGGGCTTTCCGTCCTCCCCGATGCAGTAGTCGATCCAATACTCGAAGTGATGGCGGTTGCGTCCCTTGTGATGCAGCCAGGCAAGGCTCACGCCGTTCTGCTTGCGCTCGGCGTCGTTCGGGCTGCGGTAGCCCTGGTAGTATTTCGCGCCGCGCCAGAACTCGCAGGGCGCGTACTTGCTCAGGTCGTGCAGCAGTCCCTGCCGGTAAAGGCCGAGACGAAAGCAGTATCTGCACACCAGGTGCCGATGATGCGTGATGGTCTTGAAATGTGCCAAAGGCTGCATGGCGGCTCCTCCCGCGGGCAAAAGATAAGAACGAACTTATTGTAGCACATCCCGCGGAAATGGCAAAGCGTATTTTTTGCGGATTTCCGCACATGATACCCTTCAGACGCGCGGCGGCATGACCTTGCCTTGCCGCTCGTTTGAAAGGAGGAGGGGCTCTCGCCCCTCCTCCGGTGGTTTCCGCCGCGCCCGCTTGTTTTTTCTCCGCCGCCGTGGTACGATAGCCGCGAGAAAGCAGGGAGGGACCGCCATGGAAAAGCAGCCGCAGCTCCATACCATCGCGCCGGTATACGACGAAAACAGCAGAATATTGATCCTCGGCTCCTTTCCCTCGGTGAAGTCGCGCGAGGCGGCGTTTTTCTACGGCCATCCGCAAAACCGCTTCTGGCGTGTGCTCGCCGCCGTGCTCGGCGAGGAGGCGCCGCAGACGGCGGCGGAAAAGAAGTCCCTGCTCCTGCGTCATGGCGTCGCGCTGTGGGACGTCATCGCCTCCTGCGACATCGCCGGCTCGTCCGACGCGAGCATCACGAATGTGGTGCCAAACGACCTCTCGCGCATTCTGGACGCCGCGCCGGTCCGCCGCATCTTCTGCAACGGCGGCACGGCCTACCGCTTTTACCGCCGGTATGACGAGGCCGTATGGGGAAAGGCGGAGGCTCTGCCCTCCACCAGTCCCGCCAACGCGCGCTCGTCCGTGCAGGCGCTCACGGAGCGCTGGCGCGCGGCGCTCGCGCCATGGCTTTGACGGCTCCGCGCCGATGAAAAATGTCACTTTAACTTGTTAACAACCCGTTGCTTTTCCCCTTTCCGCGTCGTATAATGCCCCAATAACAGCAAGAAAAACGGAGGCAAAAGCCATGCAGGCAAGGGGAATTTTTCTGACCGTTCTGTCCGCGGTCCTCTACGGTCTGAACCCACTCTTTTCCAAAACCATCAACGTCGGCGGCTGCAATTCGCTCACGCAGACCTTCGCCCGTCTTGCCGCCGGCATCGTGATCTTTTTCATTCTTCTTGTATGCAGCGGAAGCGGCAGCATGCGCGAAAAGCTGCGCCTGAGCCGGCAGGAGCTCAAGGATATTCTGATCTGCTGCATCGGCTACGGGCTCATCGGTCCGCTGCTCTTTGCGTCCTATAACTACCTCGCCTCGGGCCTTGCCACCACGCTGCACTTCGTCTATCCCGTGCTGGTGGTCGTCGCCTGCATCGCCTTCCGCTACGAAAGGGCGAACCGCCGCAAGCTCGTCTGCTGCGCGCTGTGCTTTGCCGGCATTCTGTGCTTCTACACCCCCGGCGGCGATGTGAGCGCCTATGGCGTATTCCTCGCGCTCGCCTCGGGCGTGGCGTGGGCATACTACATCGTGCATCTCAACTCCAGCGGGCTGGTGACGATGGCGCCGTTCAAGCTCGCCTTCTGGCTGTGCGTCTTTTCCGCCGTGCTCGTCGGCGGCATCACGCTTGCGATGGGCGAATTCGTCTGGCCCTCCACCGCCTTCACGCGCGGCGCACTCGCGCTCTACTGCTGCGTGTCCACCGCGGCGTCGCTGCTGTTCCAGCTCGGCAACCGCTTCATCGGTGCGCAGAGCGCGTCCATGCTCTCGACCTTCGAGCCGCTCACGAGCGTGGTCATCGGCATCCTCGTCTACCACGAAGTGCTGACCGTGCGGCTGGGCATCGGCATTTTCTGCATCCTGCTGGCGGTCTTTCTGCTGGCCAAGGCCGACGGAACGGTCAAGGAAGAAGCGAAAAGCGAGGCGTGACACGCCTCGCTTTTTCTTCTCATTCTCACAGCTTTTCCGGCAGCGGCGTGTGCTCGCACACCGCGCGGACCTTTTCGCGCAGGCTCATCAGGTCCTCGAAGGCGTCGGGCCGCCGCGCGGGATCGCGCAGCAGCGCCGCGGGGTGGTACATCGCCATGAGCTCAAAGCCGCCCTTTTTCACCCACTGCCCATGCTCGCGCGTGATCTTGAAGTCCTCGCGGATCAGGCGCATCGCCGCGATGCGGCCGAGGCAGACGATCAGCTTCGGGCGCAGCAGCGTCACCTGCTCGCGCAGATAGCCGATGCAGGCGTCCTGCTCCACGCCGAGCGGATCGCGGTTCTGCGGCGGGCGGCACTTGACGATGTTCGCGATGTAGACCATCGTGCGGTCGAGACCGATGATGGCGAGCATATCGTCGAGCAGCTGCCCCGCCTTGCCGACAAAGGGCACGCCCTGCTCGTCCTCGTGCGCGCCGGGACCCTCGCCGACGAACAGGATCTCCGCCGTGCGGCTGCCGTCGCCGAAGACCACATTCGTCCGCGTTTCGCACAGCGAGCACTCGCGGCAGTCCTGACAGCGCTTTTCCAGTTCCTCCCAACGGTCTGCCATGGCTCATCCTCCCTTTTTTCCTTCTGCCGCCTATGGTATCACGTTTTTCCATTCTTTGCAACGCCGCGGCGGCGCATTTTTCCGGTTCGAGCGGGCAAACTGCGGTGCAGGAGGTGAACGGACGCGATGGCGTATTTCTGGTATTTTCTCGGCTACGGCTTTTTGGGCTATCTGCTCGAAAAGCTCTTCGCGGCTCTCACGCACGCGGAGCACCGCGTGCGGAAGGGCTTTCTGCTCGCGCCCGTCTGCCCCGTGTACGGTCTTGCAATGTGCGCCGTGCTCGCGCTGGGCGCGGATCGCATCGGCCCGCTTTGGGAGCTCGCGCTGCTCTGCAGCATCACCGCAACGACGGCGGAATACGCCGTTCATCTTTTCTGCGACGCCGTGCTCGGCGTGCGCTTCTGGGACTACAGCGCGACAAAAACGGACGTCAACGGCCGTATCTGTCTGCCGTTCTCGCTCGCGTGGGGCGTGCTCGGTGCGCTCGCCGTGCGCCTCGTGCAGCCCGCGCTGGCGGCTCTCGCCGCCGGCATTCCGTCCGCCGTGACGAACACCGTGCTGCTCTGCCTCGGCATCGACGCGCTGTGGAGCACCGGCGTGCTGCTGCGCTGGGGCGACATTGACCTGCTCGCCCCGAGCCGCCTGCGGCGGAAATACCGGACGGCATAGAAAAAAGCGTGGGCTGTGCCCGCGCTTTTCGTTTAACCGTTATGCCGCTCGATCCACTCCCACAGATCGTCGTAGACCTGCGCGCGGCAGTCCTCGTTCAATATCTCGTGGCGCAGGCCGGGATAGAGCTTCAGCTCCGCGTCGCGCACACCGGCGCGGCGGAAGCTATCGTAAGCCGCGCGCACGCCCTTGCCCATGCCGCCCACGGGGTCGCGGTCGCCGGAGATGAAGAGCACGGGCGTCGCCATGTTCATGTGCCGCAGGTTGGCGGGCTTCTTGATGAACGCCATGCCGTCAAGCAGCTCGAGGAACAGCCCCGTGCTCGCCATGCCGCCGCAGAGCGGATCGGCGATGTAGGCGTCCACGTTTTCCTCGCTCACGCTCAGCCAGTCGTAGCCCGTGCGGTTAGGCGCGAAGGCCTTGTTGTAGGCGCCGAAGGCGAGCTTTTCCACGACGTCGCTCGCGTTCTCGCGCCCGACCTTCCTTGCCAGTACGCTTGCGAGCACCTTGCCGCCGACGAGCATCGCGTCGGGATTCTGCCCCGTGCCCATCAGGATCGCGCCCTTGACCGTGCCGGGATAGCGGATGAGGTAGGTGCGCGTGAGGAACGAGCCCATGGAGTGACCCATGATAAAGTACGGCAGCTCCGGATAGGCTTCGCCGGTCCGGCAGCGGAGCGTGTACATATCGTCCACGACGTGCTGCCAGCTTCCCTTTTCGCCGAAGTAGAGCCGCGGCGCGCCCTCGGCGACCGACTCGCCGTGGCCGAGGTGGTCGTTCGCCACGACCAGGAAGCCGTGCGCGTTCAGAAAGCGCGCGAACGGCTCGTAGCGCAGCGCGTACTCCGCCACGCCGTGTGCGATCTGCAAAATGCCGGCCGGCTCCCCTGCGGGGTGCCATTCGACCGCGTGGATGGCCGTCCTTCCGTCGGCGGAGGGAAAGGTAAATTCTTTTCGATTCTCCATAGCGCAAGGCTCCTTTGTATGGTATAATCCGAAAAACGGGTGATCTCGGGGCAGCGCCGCCGCTTTCATTGTGCTGCCTTAGTATACCACATCGCCTTTGGAAATAACAGGGGGTATTTATGGGCAATTTCATCCTTGCGCTCGACCAAGGCACGACCAGCTCCCGCGCCATTCTCTTCGACCGCGGCGGCCGCGTCGCCGCGATGGCGCAGCAGACCTTTCCGCAGCACTACCCGCAGCCCGGCTGGGTCGAGCATGACCCGCTGGAGCTCTGGGAGAGCCAGCGCAGCGTGGCCGCGCAGGCGCTCCGCAAGCTCGGGCCGGACGCGCACATCGCGGGCATCGGCATCACGAACCAGCGCGAGACGACGATCCTGTGGGACAAGGCGACCGGTGAGCCGGTGTACAACGCCATCGTCTGGCAGTGCCGCCGCACGGCGGCTATCTGCGACAAGCTCAAGGAAACGCCGGGCATGGCGGAGACGATCGCGGAGAAGACGGGTCTGGTCATCGACGCCTACTTCTCCGGCACGAAGCTCAAATGGCTGCTCGACAACGTTCCCGGCGCGCGGGAGCGCGCCGAGCGCGGCGAGCTGCTTTTCGGCACGGTGGAAACGTGGCTCATCTGGCGTCTCACCGGCGGGGCCGCCCATGTGACCGACTACTCCAACGCCAGCCGCACAATGCTCTTCAACATCCACACGCTCACATGGGACGAGGAGCTGTGCCGGCTCCTCGGTATCCCCATGTGCCTGCTCCCCCGGCCCGTTTCCAACAGCGAGATCTACGGCACGGTCGTGCCCGGCATCGAGGGGCTGGAGGCGCTCGCGGGCATTCCGGTCTGCGGCGCGGCGGGCGATCAGCAGTCGGCGCTCTTCGGGCAGGGCTGCCACGAACGCGGGCAGGCGAAAAACACCTACGGCACCGGCTGCTTCACGCTGATGAACGTCGGCGGGCGCGCCGTGCGCTCGCGCGCGGGCCTTGTGACCTCGGTGGCGTGGAGCCTCGGCGGAAAAACGATCTACGCGCTTGAGGGCAGCGTGTTCAACGCCGGCAGCGCCATCCAATGGCTGCGCGACGAGCTGGGGCTGATCGGCACCTCGCATGAGTGCGACCTTCTTGCCGAGAGCGTGCCGGACGCGGGAGGTGTCTATCTCGTGCCCGCCTTCACCGGTCTCGGCGCGCCGTACTGGGATATGTACGCGCGCGGCTGCATCGTCGGCGTGACGCGTGGGACGACACGCGCCCACATTGCCCGCGCGGTACTCGAGGCCATCGCCTTCGAGGTGACCGACCTGATGAACGCCATGCGGCAGGACGCAGGCTGCGAGATCACCGTGCTGCGCGTGGACGGCGGGGCGAGCGTGAGCGACGTGATGCTTCGCTTCCAGTCCGACCTGCTGCGCATCCCGGTGGACCGCCCGCAGATGGTGGAGACGACCGCCTTCGGCGCGGCAGCGCTGGCGGGCCTTGCCGTCGGCTTCTGGCAGAGCATGGACGAGGTGCGCGCCCTGCGCGTGAGCGACCGCGTGTTCTCCCCCGAGCGGGCGCAGGCCGAGTGCGATGAAAAATACCGGCTGTGGAAGCGCGCGGTGAGCTGCGCCTGCGGCTGGATCGAAAAGGCATGAAATGTGCCGAACACTTTGGATAACGGACACAAAATATTTACATTCTCGTGCATTTCTCCGCTTGCAAGCGCGAGGGTGTGCGCGTATAATAGGGGCAACAGGAAAACCCCGCATAATAGAAAGGAGAAGAAGATCATGGCATTTTTTGAGGATCTGAGCAGGAAGGTACAGGACGTCGCGTTTGCCGCGGCCGAAAAGGGCAAGGAGGTCGCCGCCATCGCCAGCGAGAAGGCGCAGGACGCCGCCGACACCGTCAAGACCAACGTCGCCATCGCCGGCGAGCAGCGCGCCATTGAGAAGAACTACCGCGCCATCGGCGAGTGGTATGTTTCCGAGCTCAAGGGCGAGGCTCCCGAGGCGGTCGCCGACATCGTCGCCGCCATCCGCGCCAGCCAGGCGAAGATCGCCGCGCTGCAGGGCGAGGACGCGCCCGTCGAGGCCGAATGTGCCGACGTCACCGAGGCCGCTCCCGCCGAAGCGCCGGTCGAGGCGCCCGCTGAAGCGCCTGCCGAGGCTCCCGTTCAGGAGTAAGCGCACCGCACATAAAAAAGGAACGCAGCTGCACAGCAGCCGCGTTCCTTTTTTATGTCTTCTTACGCGAGGAAGCCCTTGAGGATGGTATCCTCCGCCTCCTCGGCGGTCAGGCCAAGGGTCTGGAGCTTGAGGAGCTGGTCGCCGGCGATCTTGCCGATGGCGGCCTCGTGAATGAGCTGGGCGTCCGTGGAGTTCGCCGCGATCTCGGGAATGGAGCGGATCTTCGCGCTGCCCATGATGATGGAGTCGCACTGCACATGACCGAAGCACTTCGCGTTGCCGACCATGCGGGGATAGAAGAGCTGGCTGGACTCGTCCTGCGCGACGGAGCGGGAAATGACGCGCCCGCGGGAATTTTCGCCGTCGAGCACGATCTCCATGTCGCTCGTGGCCTCCTGATGGCCGTGGGTGAGCAGGCGCTCGGTGACGACGCCCTCGGCATCCTTGCCGCAGACGATCTTCGTGTAGCGCTTGGTGGAGTCGATGCCGCGGATCTGCACGGTGTCCATCTGGATGCTCGCGCCCTCCTCCAGATACACGATGGTCTGGGGATTCATAACGTTTTTGCCGTTGCCGTCTCCCTCGCCGTAATGCTTCTCGGAGTAGTGGACATGGGAATTTTTGCCGACGTAGAAGGTGTGTACGCCGTCATGGCGGCTCTCGTCGCAGCCGGAGTTGTGGATGCCGCAGCCGGCGACGATGTCCACGTCGCAGTCCTCGCCGATGTAGAAGTCGTTGTAGACCATCTCGGAAAGGCCGGTCTTGCTGATGATGACGGGGATGTGGCACTGCTCGCCCTTTGTGCCGGGCTTGATGCGGATGATGATGCCGCTCTTGCCCTCCGGCTGGGGGACGATCTCAATATGCTCGGTGGACTGGCGGGCCTCGCAGCCGCTGTCCTTACGGATGTTGAACGCGCCGACGGGCTTGCCCGTGAGGTCGGCGATCTTTTCCAGAAGGCGGGAGTCGATATCGGTCAACATAGTCTCGTCTCTCCTTTCTCAGCGGTTCAGCACGGGGCAGGAGCCGAGTGTATCGGCCATGATGAGGGGGAAGACCTCCTCGGTCGTGCCGCGGTGCCTGATCTCGCCGCCGCCGACCACGATGATCTCGTCGGCGAGCTGAATGATGCGCTCCTGATGGGAAATGATGATCATGCTCGCCGTGTGCTCACGGTGGAGCTGCTCAAAGGTCTCGGTCAGACGGGCGAAGCTCCACAGGTCGATGCCGGCCTCGGGCTCGTCGAAGATCATCAGCGCGGAATGACGCGCGAGCAGCGTCGCGATCTCGATGCGCTTGACCTCGCCGCCCGAGAGGGAGACGTCCACTTCGCGGTCGAGATAGTCGTTCGCGCATAGGCCGACCTGCGTGAGGTAGCGGCAGCACTTGTCCTTGCTGAGCTTGCTGTCGCCGCTGGCGATGGTGAGCAGGTCGCGCACGGTGATGCCCTTGAAGCGCGGGGGCTGCTGGAAGCCGTAGCTGATGCCGCGCTTCGCGCGCGCCGTGATGTCGAGGGCGGTGATGTCCTCGCCGTTCCAGAGGATCTGACCGCTCGTCGGCGTGACGAGGCCCATGATGACCTTGGCGAGCGTCGTTTTGCCGCCGCCGTTGGGGCCGGTAAAGACGATGAGCTTGCCGTCGGGAATGGTGACGCTGATGTCCTTCAAAATGGTCTGCTCACCGGTCTCCGGCGTGGAGACGGTGTAGCATATGTTCTTGAGCTCTAACATGAAAGTTCCTCCTGCTTGCCCTGGAGTTTATCTGAAGTATACCGCTTTCCGGAGAAACAGAAAGTTGCAAATGCCACATTTTGCCGCTTTCTCCGCAAAAAATCACCCGGAATATCAAAACGCTATATAGTTTACCAGCTTTTGCAAAAAAAATCAATGAAAAGTGACGAGCCCGCCCCGCATAGGATAGGGAAGAAAAACGAGGAGGGACCGATCTATGGAAAACGAGCTGTCCGCGGCGCAGAACGCCGCATACGATTACCGGCGCTGTGCGCGCGTCTGGCAGCGGGTGGATCCGACGCTGAACCCCTATCCCGACGTCCGTGCCACGGCGGCGATGGCTGCCGACACGCCCGGCGACGGTCTGAGCGCCGCCGAGCGGAACGCCGAGCTGACGCTCCCGGGCGCGCAGGCGGATCCCTGCTGCATGGGCACGGCGGCGCTGGAGTCGCTGGAGGTGCTGCAGGGCTTCATCCGCGAGGAGCTCGCCGACCGGAGGACCTATCTTTTCCTCGCGCGGCGCGCGCCGACGGCGGAGGCGCGGCAGATGTTCCGCGCCATCGCGTCGGACGAGGGACGGCACGCCCGGCGTCTTCTCGCCGCAGTCTATCTCATCACGGGCGAGCGCTATTGCCCCGCGATCTGCTATCCTCCGCTGCGCTGCGACGGCTACTGCGCCGCACTGCGGGAGCGGTATCACGAGGAGGTCTGCGGCGGCTTCAACTATCGCCGCGCCTCGCAGGAAACGCTCGACCCCTGCCTACAGCAGCTCCTGCTGGCGTTTTCGCAGGACGAATACCGCCACGCGAACGCCATGCTGTGCCTGCTTTCGGGCGTGATGTAGCAAAGGAGGGAAAGGCCGCGGCCTTTCCCTCCTGTTCCTTTTTGTGCTTATTCCATCGAAATGATATAGTAGTACACCGGCTGACCGCCGCTGACCACATTGATCTCCGCGCCCGGGCAGAGCCGGCCGAACTGCTCGCCGGCCTTCCGTGCGTCCTCCTCGCTCACGTCGGAGCCGTAGAAGAGGTTGACGAACTCCGCGCCGCGGCTGTCCGCCTCGGCGGCGAGCTTTTCGAGCACCGCGCCGATGCTGGTGTCCGTGTCAAAGAGCTTGCCCTCGAGCAGCGCGAGGTAGTCGCCCTCGCGGATGGCGAAGCCGTCAAACTCGCTGTTGCGCGCGGCGTAGGTGATCTGCGCCGTGGTGACCGCAGAGGCGGCGGCGTTCATCGCCTGCTCGATGGTCGCGGCGTCCGTCTCGTCGGGGTCGACCGCCATCATCGCGCTGATGCCCTGCGGCACGGTCGCGGTCGGAATGACGATGACCTTCTTTTCACTCAGGCCCGCGCACTGCTGCGCGGCCATGACGATGTTCTTGTTGTTCGGCAGCACAAAGACCGTCTCCGCCGCGATCCTCTCGACCTCGGTCAAAATGCTCTCGGTGGAGGGGTTCATGGTCTGTCCGCCGTTCACGATGCCGTCCGCGCCGAGGTCAGCGAACACGGCGGCGAGGCCGTCGCCCGCGCACACGGCGAGGAAGCCGAAGGGCTTGAGCTCCTGCGGCTGCGGTGCAGGAGCGGCATGGTCGTGGCCGTCCTCCTCCAGATCGTCGGTGCTCTGCGCCTTGCGGCCCGCGGCAAGATCCTCGGCCTGCGTGCGCATATTCTCGATCTTGGCAAGCTCGAGCGTGCCGTATCTCTGCGCCTCGGTGAGCGCGACGCCCGGGGTGTCGGTGTGAACGTGGACCTTGAACGCCTCATCGTCCTCGCCGATCACAAGGCTGTCGCCGATGCTGTTCAAAAACTCGCGGAACGGCTCGATGGAGCGGTCGTCGATGCGGCGGACGATGAACACGGTGTCGAAGGCAAAGGTGATGTCCTCGTCGCCGACGGAGGCGAAGTCCGCCTTGTCGCGCGCGGCGTGCTCGGTCTCGAGCGTGGGCATGGCCTCGCCGCGCAGCGCCGCGAGCATTCCCTTCAGGATCACAAGGAAGCCCTTGCCGCCCGCGTCCACAACGCCGGCCTTCTTGAGCACGGGATTCATGTCTACGGTCTGACGCAGCGTCTCCTCGCCCTGTGCGATGGCCTGCTCAATGACGTACTCCACGCTGTTTTTCTCGGCGCTGGCCGCCATCGCGCGGTCTGCGGCGAGGCGGGAGACTGTGAGGATCGTGCCCTCGGCAGGCTTCATCACCGCGTTGTAGGCAGCGCTCACGCCCTCCTGCATGGCGGCGGCAAAGGTGCAGCCGTCCGCGGTGACGCAGCCCTTGAGGCTCTTGGACATTCCGCGGAAGAGCAGCGAGAGAATGACGCCGGAGTTGCCGCGCGCGCCGCGCAGCAGAGCGCTGGCGGTGATGGATGAGGCGAGGTCCACGGTCGCGGGGCTGCGCTTTTGCAGCTCCTGCGCCGCGGCGTGCATGGTCAGGCTCATATTGGTGCCCGTGTCGCCGTCCGGCACGGGGAAAACGTTGAGATCGTTGATGCTCTGTTTTTCCTTGGCGATCGAGGCCGCGCCGAAGATCAGCATCTCCTGGAAAACAGGCCCGGTAATGGTATCGTGCATAGGAAAGGTTCCTCCTCTTGTTTACATGGTCATGCTGTCGACGCAGACATTCACGCCGCGCACGACCGCGCCGGTATTCTCGGTGACAAGGTAACGCACCTGACCGATGATGGCCTGGCAGACCGCCGAAATGTTCACGCCGTGCTCGACAACGATGTGCAGCTCGATGGAGATCTCATGGTCGTCGTGCTGCGTGATGTGGACGCCCTTGCTCATCGCCTCGCGGCGCAGCAGGTGGACGATGCCGTCCGTCATGGAGCGGTAGGCCATGCCCTTCACGCCGAAGCAGCTCGTCGCCGCCGCGCCGGTGATGCTCGAGAGCGCGGTGTCGCTCACGAAGACGCTGCCCTTTTCGTTTTTCAGTTCTATCATATTCGCGCATCCTTTCTGCAAAGCTGCGTTTGGAAAATCGTTTCCGTCATTGCGTAATCAATGGTATTATATACGATACCGGGGAGAATAACAAGAGAAATTTACGTTTCTGCGCCCTTCGCGCGAAGACGGGCGTTTTATGCAGCCGCGGCGAAATGCCCAAAGCGGCCAATCTTAACACAATTGTAACACTTTTCCATGCTATACTACGGTATGATAAGATCATATCCGGAAAGGAGCTTTTGCCTTGTATCGCAGCAAACTCAACGAAAAATTACAGGAATCGCTTGCCGCGGTGCTGCCCATCCTCGCCATCGTGCTGATCCTGAGCTTCACCATCGCCCCGCTCCCGACGAGCGTGCTGATGGCGTTCCTCTTCGGCGCGGTGCTGCTGGTGGTGGGCATGATGTTCTTCTCCCTCGGCGCGGAGCTGGCCATGTCGCCGATGGGCGAGCGCGTGGGCGCGTGCATCACCAAGACGCGCAGGGTCGGCATCATGCTGACGCTCGGCTTTCTGCTGGGCTTTCTCATCACCATTTCCGAGCCGGACCTGCAGGTGCTCGCCAATCAGGTACAGGCCGTGCCGAATATGGTCCTCATCGTCACCGTGGCGGTCGGCGTGGGATTGTTTCTCTGCTTCGCCATGCTGCGTATGCTGCTCTCCGTCCCGCTCAACACGATGCTGGTGGGCTTCTACATCGTGGTCTTTGTTCTCGCCATGTTCGTGCCCAAGGATTTCCTTGCCGTGGCGTTCGACTCCGGCGGCGTGACGACCGGCCCGATGACCGTGCCGTTCATCATGGCGATGGGCGTCGGCGTTTCCGCCATCCGAAGCGATAAGCACAGCGCGAACGACAGCTTCGGCCTCGTCGCGCTCTGCTCCATCGGTCCCATCCTCGCGGTGCTCATTCTGAGTCTCATCTTCCGGCCGGACGGCGGCAGCTACACCCCCGTCGTCATCCCCGAAATCGGCGACAGCGCCGCGCTCTGGCAGCTCTTCTTCGTCGCCTTCCCGACGTATTTCAAGGAGATCGCCGTCTCGCTTCTCCCCATCGCGGCGTTCTTCGCGGTGTTCGATCTTGTCTCCCTGCATCTCGAGCGCAAGCAGCTCATCCGCATCGGCGTGGGCCTTGCGTATACATACCTCGGGCTCGTCATTTTCCTCACCGGCGTGAACGTCGGCTTCATGCCCGCGGGCAACTACCTCGGCAGCGTCATCGCGGGACTTTCCTGCAACTGGATCATCATTCCCATCGGTATGCTCATCGGCTACTTCATCGTCATGGCCGAGCCGGCGGTCTACGTTCTCATGCGGCAGGTCGAGGAGCTGACCGACGGCGCGATCCCCGGCAGCGCGATGAAGCATTCGCTCTCCATCGGCGTAGCCGTCTCGGTCGGTCTTGCGATGATCCGCGTGCTGACCGGCATTTCCATCTTTTACCTGCTCGTGCCGGGCTACGCCGTCGCCATCGCGCTCTCGTTCTTCGTGCCGAAGCTCTTCACCGCCATCGCGTTCGACTCCGGCGGCGTGGCCTCGGGCCCCATGGCGACGACCTTCCTGCTGCCCTTTGCGATGGGCGCGTGCTCGGCGGTCGGCGGCAATATCGTGACCGACGCCTTCGGCGTGGTCGCCATGGTCGCCATGACGCCGCTCATCACCATTCAGGGCTTGGGTCTCATTTACCGTCTGCGCACAAAGCATGGTGCAGTGGCTCCCGCCCCCGCGGTCTCCGGCGATGCGTTCGCCTTGGACGACCTCGCCATCATCGACCTGTAAGGAGGGCGCAGCATGAGTGAATTATCCATGATGGTCACCATCACCGAGCGCAGCAAGCTCACGACCTTCCTCTCGTTTTACCGCGAACGGCAGGTGCCGGTGCAGTTCATCTCGCTGGCTCTCGGCACGGCGAGCAACGAAACGCTCAATTACCTCGGTCTCGAGCGCAGCGACAAATGCGTGTTCGCGAGCTTCGTCACCGACGAGAAATGGGAGGAGCTGCGCCGCGGCCTGCGCCGCGAGCTGCAGATCGACGTGCCCGGCATGGGCATCGCCTTTACGGTCCCGCTCAGCTCCATCGGCGGGCGGCGCGAGCTGCAATTCCTGACCGAGCACCAAAACTACCAAAAGGGGGAGGAATCCACCATGAAGGACACGAAATACGAGCTTCTGGTCGTCATCGCCAACCACGGCTACAGCGATCTGATCATGGACGCGGCCCGCGGCGCGGGCGCGGCGGGCGGCACGGTCATCCACGCCAAGGGCACCGGCATGGAGGGCGCGGAAAAATTCCTCGGCATTTCCCTTGCCGCCGAAAAGGAAATGATCTATATCGTCGTCCACCGCGACAAGCGCAACGACATCATGTCCGCCATCATGCGCGACGCGGGCATGGCGAGCAAGGCGAAGTCCATCTGCTTCACCCTGCCCGTCTCCGCCACGGCGGGCCTGCGGCTCATCGAAGAGGACTGAGCCGCCGCACACGATCAAAAAGAGGTTGGAAAGCCGCTTGGCTTTCCAACCTCTTTATTCTTTCAGCAGTTTCATGCGTTCGCGGTGGTCCTTACCCATAGAGCGGCGCTGCCCCTGCCGCCTTCAAAATATCACCGAGACTCTCGCTGAGCAATCTCGTAGTGAATATTGATCATTCCGCCATTGGTGCCGGGCACTACTTTAAATTCATATTCTTTGTCCGCACCAAACCGGCCTTGAGTCACTTCAACATAAATATGTCCGCTTTCACCCTTCTCGAAGGTTTCCTCACTCCGGCCATTGATGGTTGCCACAACGGGACCGCTTCCCTTGTTTTCTACATACAAACCAACATATTTTCCGTTGTCCTTATTCAGCTTTTTGGACACACTCAGTCCGGTATTATTTTCGATATTGCCACTATCAATAAACAAATCAAGTGGCATAAGCCAGTTATCCTCAAGAGCTATCGGAGTTACCGCGTCAGCAGTAACAATTTTAGGGTTTGCTTCACCGATTGTATTTTCCGCTTCGGATAATTTATCAACGCTGCTCGGTGTGGCATTACAGCCTGCCGACCCAAGCACACAAACCAATGCTAAAAGCACTGCTATCAATTTTTTCATGCACTCACGCTCCTTCAAGCTATATATTCCGTCTCATTTATTATACCGCACTCACCGCTCAAAGTCAAGACTACCGAATCATCCCCATCCAAAGCCGCACCCAAGCGCATGGGGTAATATGCACAAAAAGCGCTCACCCGCGCAGCAGCTTCATGCGCTCGCGGTGGTCCGGCAGGATGCTGCCGAGCAGGGCGTAGAAGCCCGCGCCGTGGTCGTGATGCGCGATATGGCAGAGCTCATGCACCACCACGAGGTCAATGGCCTCGTCGGGGTACTGCATGAGCCGCCAGGAAAAGCAAAGGCTGTTCCGGCTGTTACAGCTCCCGAAGCGCGTTTTCGCGCCGGTGATCTTCACGCCGGTCGGCACAAGGCCGGTCACGCGGCTCCAATGCGCCACGCGCTGCGGCAGCTCGGACCTCGCGCGCGCAAGGAGCGCTTCGCGCTCGGCCTCTGTCGGCTCGGGATGCGCGGCAAGGCGTTCTGCCTGACGGGTGCGGGCGCGGGCGAGCCATGCTTCGTGCGCGGCGACAAACGCGTCGATCTTCTCCACGCCGAGCCTCAGCGGCGCGTGGACGACCACCGTGCCGTCGCGCTTCAGCTCCATCGAGAGCGTTCGCCGCCGTGAACGGACGAGCGTATAGTCCGTCATTCCCCGAGATAGGTGAATCGGCGGTAGGTCTTGCCGTCGCGCTCGACGGTTTCGTTCCACATGGCGGCGGGGCGCACCCACAAGCCGAACTCCCCGTAGAGCGCGCGATAGACGACCATATCCTCCAAGGTTTCGCTGTGCTTCGCAAGGCCGACGACCTCGTATTCGTTGCCCTTGAAGTGGCGGTAGCGGCCTAATTTGATGGGTTCCATATTCTTTCCTCCTTTATGCGTCACATTCCTCAAGATAGCATTTGCGGGCGCTGCGCAGCGCATAGAGCGCACAGACGGCAAGCCACAGCTCGACCGGGAAAAGCTGCTTGACATAGCCGAACTGGTAGAGCGCGGCGGGCATATCGAAAATCGCGTGCAGGCCGATGGCGAAGGCGAGATAGCCGCGCTTTGCGCGGCTCCGCGCCGCGGCAAACACAAAAACGGAGAGCGAAATGTGCAGCAGCATCGCGCTCACGCGCTCGAGACAGGCGAGCAGGCAGTAGCCGACGGTGTATTTGCCGAGGGAAGCGGCGACGGTCTGCGCCGTCTCCGCGCTGCCGGCGAGCTTCAAAAGCGCGTCCGTATCGCCCGCGTTCCAACAGAGGGCGAAGACAAGATAGAGCGCCATCGACGCAGCGGAAACGGTCATCGCCTCGATGCCGCCGTGGCCGATGCCCGCCGTGACGGCGGCAGCACGCCCGTCATAACGGCGCATGACGGTCTTATACATGCAAAAGCGGCCGCACTCCTCGAAAATGCCCGCTGTCAGCGCGCCGTAGAGCATATAGAGCCACGGGCTGCTCAGGATCGCGCGGGAAACGGCATTGTCGGAGAGGATGCAGAGGTAGTGCAGTCCCATCTCCAGACCCCGCGCAAAGAGGAGAAAGGCCAGCGCGCCCCAGAGCGCGGGCAGCAGGCGGACACGCTCGGTCCTGCGCCACCAAATCAGAATGCCGATGGGCAGCAGAGCGCAGAACGCCGCAGCCGCGCCCATCGCAATGAGCGACGAGGTCGGAACAGTCATTGCGCTCCCCCCTTCTCATGGCGGCGGTAGTAGAGATAGGAATACAGCACCGGAATGCCCACCGCCAGCGCAAGGAGAACAACGGTCACCGTCGGCCCGTGCAGGCGCAGCAGCGCAGACAGCAGCATCAGCAGTCCCGCGGCGACCCAGGTAAAGCCCGCGGCGCGGTGCGTGCGGGTCCAGTTCTCCTCGCTCGCAAGTGTCCACGGCAGCTTGATGCCCATGATGCGGTTCCGCCGTATCTTCGGCAGATAGTTGCCGAGGATAAGGAACAGCAGCCCCACGAACACCGGCACCACGGTGCTGATGTGCATTTCATAGCCCAGCCCCGTGCCAAGCGTGAGCGCACTGCCAAGCAGCGACATCGCGGGACAGATCCACAGCATCACCGTCCGCAGCACAGGATTCATATTCCTGTTCGTCCCGTGGCTCTCGGCGTAAAAGCAGATGAGGTGCAGCGCCAAAATAAACAGCGGCAGGCCGAACACCGTGGCGGCACGCGACGACCAGCCGTTTGCCGTTCCGTCAAAGCCCCAATGCGTCGCCATCGTTTCGGGCAGGCGCGGATAGAGCGCCACGCCCGCAAGCAGCGGCAGCAGGCAGACCAGCGAGGTCAGCAGCAGTTCTTTTTTGTTTATCTTCATGATTCCTTCTCCCCCCTCAAATCCTGTAACCACAGCAGCACCTCCTCCAAAACGGAGGCGTTGAGGCTGTAGTAGATAAAGTTCTTCTCGCGGCTCTCAAAAATGAGTCCCGCCTTCTTGAGCTGGGCGAGGTGGTATGAGACCGTCGCCGCCGTCATGTCAAAGCGGCTCGCGATGTCGCCCGCGGTCATGCGCCCGCCCTTGAGCAGATTCAGTATCTCGCGCCGCACGGGATCGCCCAGCGCCTTCATGGTTTCACTCAGGCCCACGCCGCTCACCCCTTTCATGGTATTTAGAAAAATTTCTAAATAGAGAGTAGCACCATCTCGCCGGAATGTCAAGCGGTATTTAGAAATTTTTCTAAATACCGCTTTGCAGAAAGGGAGCCGTCCCCCGGCGGAGAACGGCTCCTCTGATCTTGCTTTTACTGCTTTGCGCCCGCGAGCAGGTCGATGCCCATGGTGTAGCTCTCGAAGCCGTGACCGCGGATCTGCGCGATGCAGACCGGCGCGGTGACGGAGAGATGGCGGAACTCCTCGCGCTTTTCAATGTCGGAGATGTGGACCTCCACCACCGGAACGGTGATGGCCTTGATGGCGTCGCGGATGGCGTAGCTGTAGTGCGCGTAAGCGCCGGGGTTGATGACGATACCGTCGAACATCCCGTCCGCCTCCTGAATGGCGTCGATGATCGCGCCCTCGTGGTTGGACTGGAAGCACTCGACCGCGATGCCGCGGCTTTGGGCGTGGGCGTAGATGCGGGCGCAGAGGGCGGCGTAGTCCTCGCGGCCGTAGATATCCGGCTCGCGCTTGCCGAGCAGGTTCATGTTCGCGCCGTTGATGACCAGAATTTTCATGGCGTTTTCTCCTCTCCGTCCGCGCTTATTTGCCCTGCTGAGCAAGGAACGCGCGGTACTCCACGCTCTTGCGGTAGTAAAGCTCGCTGTTTTCCAGGCAGGACGCCTTCTGCTTGTCGTTCAGGGGCTTTGCGACCGCGGCGGGAGAGCCGACGAGCAGGCTGCCCGCGGGCGCGTCCATCTTGCCGGTCACGACCGCGCCGGCGGCAATGATGCAGTCGTCGCCGATCTTTGCGCCGTCGAGCACGATGGCGCCCATGCCGACGATCACGCGGTCGCCGACCGTCGCGCCGTGGACGATGGCGCCGTGGCCGACGGATACATCGTCGCCGAGGGTGCAGAGATTGTGGATCACCGCGCAGTCCTGAATGTTGCAGCGCTTGCCGATCTTGATGGGCTGCAGCTCCGCGCGGCAGACGCTGTTGAACCAGAAGGCGGTGCCCTCGCCGACGGTCACATCGCCGCAGACCACCGCGCCAGGCATGACAAGGACGTTCTCGTCCGTTTCAATGGGCTTGAAATTCATCGTGTTCTCCTCCGTTTTTCTCTGTATCTGCGCCCTTACAGGGCAAAATTTCCGCTGCGGAACACCGGCAGCTCGCGGCCGTCGTGCGTCGTGCCGGTGATGGAGAGGTCGGCGGTGCCGACCATGAAATCGACGTGCGTGAGCGAGTGGTTCAGCCCGTGGGCGTCCAGCTCCTCGCGCGTCATCCGCTCGCCGCCGGCGATGCACTCAGGGTACGCCTCGCCGAAGGCGAGGTGGCAGGAGGCATTCTCGTCGTAGAGCGTGTTGTAGAACAGCAGACCGCTGCTGCGGATGGGACTGTCGTAGGGCACCAGCGCGACCTCGCCGAAATAGCGTGCGCCGTCGTCCACCGCGATGGCGGCGTTCAAAACATCCTCACCGCGCGAGGCCTTAGCCTCAACGATGCGGCCCTCCCTCACGGTGAAGCGGATGTCTTCGATGATGCTGCCGTTGTTCACCAGCGGCAGCGCCGCGCAGACCGTGCCGTTGGCGCCCATTTTAAGGGGCGCGGTGAAGATCTCCTCGGTGGGCAGATTAGCGACGAAGCCGACGCCCGCAGGCGTTTCGGAGTTGCCCGCCGCCCAGAGATGATCGTCCGGCAGCTCGATGGTGAGGTCGGTGCCGAGGGAATTGGTGTAGTGCAGGCTCTTGAAGCGCAGCGCGTTGAGCTTTTCCTTGCGCGCGGTCAGCAGCGCGATGTGCTCGCGCCAGCGCGCCTCGGCGTTTCCGTCGCCGGTGACGCGCACGGTTTTCAGGATCGCGTCCCAGAGCGCGGCGACCGCGTCGCCCTCGCTCCGATCGGGGAAAACCTTCCTCGCCCACGCGGCGATGGGCGCGCCCGCGACGCACCACGGAAAGCCGTTCGCCATCTGGAGCCGGTCAAAGGTCTCGCGCTCGGCGGACGAGGTGCGCTGCGCGGCGACGAGCCGCGCGGGCGATACGCCCAGCAGCGTTTCGGGGTCCTCCGCGTCGATGCGCAGATAGGCCGCGCCCTCGTTGGCGTAGTCGGTAAAGAACGCCCTGCGCCACGGGCGCGGCGTTTCAAAGGCGGCGTCCTGCGCACGCAGGAAGCGCTCGCGGGTGATGTAGTCGTCCGTCCAGTTCAGCACGACCTCGCCCGCGCCGAGGTCATAGGCCGCCGACACGCACAGCCGCGCGAACGGCGCGCACTCCACGGGGGATGAGAGAATGAGCGTCTGCCCCTTTTGCAGGTTCAGTCCGACGGAAACGATCAGATGCGCGTATTCGCGCAGCTTTTCTTCCACAAAAATACCTCCTTGAAAATCGGGTATGCTTACCCTACGGTGCTTTTCATAGGAACAGAATACCACGCCCCGCCGCGCTTGGAAAGGGGAAATTCGGCGGCAAGGCCGGAAAACTCAGATGCCCAGCAGGAGCGCGGCGAAGCGGAAGTAGATGGCCAGCGAGATCGCGTCCACCACCGTGGTGATGAACGGCGAGGCCATGACCGCGGGGTCGAAGCCGATCTTCTTGGCCAGCAGCGGCAGCGTGCAGCCGACGAGCTTGGCGGCAAACACCGTGACGATCAGCGTCAGGCAGATGACCGCCGCCACCGTCATCGTGATGGGATTGCCGAAAATCATCTTATCCACCAGCAGCAGCTTGACAAAGTTCGCCGCGCTAAGCACCGCGGCGCAGAGCACCGCCACACGGATCTCCTTCCAGATGACGCGGAGGAGGTCGGAAAACTCGATCTCATCGAGCGAAATGCCGCGGATGACCGTGACGCTCGCCTGCGAGCCGCAGTTTCCGCCGGTATCCATCAGCATGGGGATATAGGCGGTCAGGATAGCGCAGGCGCCGAGGGCGTCCTCGAATTTCGCGATGATCTGGCCGGTGAAGGTCGCCGAGACCATCAGCAGGAGGAGCCACGGGATACGGGACTTGAAGGTCTCGAACACGCTCGTTTTGAGATAGGGTTTGTCGGTCGGCAGCATGGCCGCCATCTTTTCGATATCCTCGGTGGCCTCCGCCTCCATGACGTCCATGGCGTCGTCAACGGTGATGATGCCGACGAGACGGTCTTCCTTATCGACGACCGGCAGGGCGATGAAGTCGTACTTCGAGAAGGTCTGGGCGACGTCCTCCTTATCCTCGAGGGTGCCGACGGAGATGACATGCGTCTCCATGATATCCTCGATGATATCGTCCTCGTCGGAGAGGAGGATCGTGCGCAGGGAAACAATGCCGAGCAGCTTGCGCGCGGGGTCCACCACATAGCAGACGTTGATGGTCTCCTTGTCCGTGCCGGTGCGGCGGATGCGCTTGAGGGCGTCCTCCACCGTCATGTCTCGCTTGAGGTCGACGAACTCCGTCGTCATCAGCGCGCCGGCGGAATCCTCGGGATATTTCAGGATCTCATTGATGCTCTTGCGGGTGTCGGGGTCGGCGTGCTTCAAAATGCGCTTGACCACGCCCGCGGGCATCTCCTCGACGATATCGACGGCGTCGTCGAGATACAGCTCGTCGAGCACCTCTTTCAGCTCGGTGTTGGAAAAGCCGCGGATGAGCATTTCCTGCACATCCGGCTCCAGCTCGACGAACAGCTCCGCCGCCGGCTCCTTGGGCAGCAGGCGGAACAGCAGCGGCAGCATCTCCTCGGGCAGATCGTCGAACAGGTCTGCGATATCAGCGGGCTCCAGCTCGACTAAAATGTCGCGCAGCGCCTTATACTGCTTTCGGCGGGTCATCTCCTCTATTTCCTCCAGCAGCTCGTCGCGGCGTTCTTCAAAATCGATCATGCGCTGTTCCTCCTTTCTCCAAAGCTGACCGGCGCGGGCCAAGGGATAAAAAAAGCCCGCAGGCCTTCCTCCGGTACCAAGGCTGCGGGAGCGACAATGATAAAAATCGCGCTTTGCGATCTTCCCTACCGTTCAAGCTTTAGCATCACCAGGCGGTGAAACTGCATTAGATGGCACCTTGGTTTCGATGCCAACTGTTCAAACCCTCGCATCGTGTCTCCACGACTCTGCGGCAGCAGTCCATATCCTGATGGTAGCCTTACCTACCGGACGAATATTTATTTACCTTATCATAATATGCGCATTTTCTTTCTTTGTCAAGCATTTTCCCGATTTTTTCGGCCCGTTTTCCTCGCTGCGGCGCGTCGGAAATCTTTCTCTTTCCTTTTCGGTCTTGCTGTGCTATAGTATTGTTGTTTTTATAGGGCTTCGTGAAGAATAAACAGGGCGGAGGTGAGCGGGATTTGCTCGAGCGCGTGATGCACAACCGGTTTTTTCGCGGCACGGCGCTGTTCGTGCGCCGCTACTTCGACCACCGCGTGGCCCGCGACAGCGCAGCGCTGACGTATTACCTGCTCTTTGCGATGTTCCCGCTGCTCATCTTCCTGAGCAACCTCGTCGGCTTCTTCGCTGTGGACATTGAGGGCTTCCTGCGCCAGCTCGGCACCATCATCCCCGCCGAGGTGCTGGACCTGCTGATCCAGTACCTGCGCTACGTTTCGCGCGTATCGAGCCGGACGCTGATGACCTTCAGCCTGATCTTTTCCATCTGGTTCCCGATGCGCGCGGCCAACGCGCTACTGCTGAGCGTGCGCAAGGCCTACGGCATGGGGCGTCCCACGCAGTTCCTCCGCCATCAGGCCAAGGTGTTCCTTTACACCATCTGCCTGATCCTCACGATCCTGCTCTCGCTGGTGCTCGTGACGGTGGGCCGCAGCGTGCTGAACCTCTGCGCGGACTACTTCCATTTCAGCGCCATCCTGACCGACGGCTTCATCGAGCTGTGGTCGACGCTGCGCTTCGTGTTCCTCGGCTGCATCGTCTTTCTCGCGCTCGCCGTGCTCTACGGCCTCGCACAGGAGACGCGAAGCGTTCACTACGTCTGGCCCGGCGTGCTCTTTTCGCTCACGGCCTGGATGGTCCTCTCGCTGCTTTTCTCGCTTTATGTGGAAAACGCAGCAAACTATTCCGTCATCTACGGCTCCATCGGCGCCATCATCGTGCTGCTGCTGTGGCTGTATCTTTCGGCGACCATGATGATCATGGGCGCGGAATTCAACAGCGTTCTGATGGAAATGAAGACTGCGCGCGGATGAGGCGCGCGGATACCGGGGATATTACGCGCCGCGCGGTGCGCGGCAGAACGGAGAACAAAGCATGAAGATCATCATTGTCGGTCTGGGCAAGGTCGGCTACGCCATTGCCCAGCAGATGGTCGGCGAGGAGCACGACCTGATTTTGGTGGACGAGAGCGCCGCCGTGATCGAGCACGCCGACGCCACGCTCGACGCCATGTGCGTCGAGGGCAACGGTGCGTGCGCGAGCGTGCTGCTGCGCGCCGGTGTGCGCGATGCCGACCTGGTCATCGCAGCCACGGCGGATGACGAGGTGAACCTCGTCTGCTCGCTGATGGCGAAAAAGCTGGGCGCCAAGCACACGGTCGCCCGTGTGCGCAATCCCGAATACTTCCGCGACGCGCCGATCCTGCGCCGCGAGATCGGTCTGGACATGATCATCAACCCCGAATACGCCGCCGCGCAGGAGATCGCGCGCATCCTGCGCGTGCCCGCCGCGTTCAGCGTGGAGAGCTTCGCCCGCGGCACCGTGGAGCTCATCGGCTTCCAGATCACCGAGCAGGACGGCATGGCCGGCAAGAGCCTGATCGAATACAACAAGCTCCATCCCAACGCGCTGCTGCTGTGCGCGGCCAAGCGCGGCGGCGAGGTGCTGGTGCCGAACGGCCACTTTGTCCCGCAGGCCGGCGACCGCGTTTACGCCATCGGCACACCGACCGAGACCGCCCGCGTGCTGCGCAGCATGGGCCGCGACACCTCGCCCATCCGCCAGCTGAGCGTGATCGGCGGCGGGCGCATCGCGCTCTACCTCGCCTGGGCGCTCGACGGCATGGGGATGCACATCACCATCGTTGAGCAGAACGAGGAAAAGTGCATGGCGATCGCCGAGAAGCTGCCGAAGGCGACCATCCTCCACGGCGACGGCACGGACCATGACCTGCTCGAATCCGAGGGCATCTTCGACGCGGATGCCTTCGTCTCCCTCACAGGGCGCGACGAGGAGAATCTGCTCATGGCGCTCACCGCGAAGGACTCCGGCGTTGCCAAGGTCCTGCCGAAGATGTCGCGCCCGAACTACACCGCGCTGGTGCACGACCTCGGCATCGACACCGTCATCTCCCCCAAGGACGTGACGGCCAGCCAGATCTCCAGCTACGTCCGCGGCCTCGCCAACTCGCAGGGCAGCGCCGTGGAGAGCCTGCATAAGATCCTCGGCGGCGCGATGGAGGCGGTGGAATTCACCGCGACCGGCGCGACGCACTTCCTCAATACGCCCCTTAAGGACCTGAACTTCAAGCCGGGGCTGCTGGTCGCCGCCATCGTCCACGGCGGCAAGCTCCTCATTCCCGGCGGCCACTCCATCATCTCGGAGGGCGACCGCGTGATCGTGGTGGCAAAATCTCTGTTCCTCAAGGACCTCAACGACATTCTGGTCCGTTGAGCCGCTGCACGGAGGAAGGCGCGACATGAACAAAAAGCTCATTTTCAAAATTCTCGGCATCATCCTGGGCATCGAGGGCGTGTCCCTGCTCATTCCCTTCGTCATCGCGCTCGTCTGCCGGGAAAATACCGCCGTCTTCGGCATCACGGCGCTGCTCTGCCTCGCGGTCGGTCTGCCGCTGAGCCGGCTGCATACGGCCAAATCACGCCTGCAGAACCGCGACGGCTATGTCGCCGTGGCGCTCGGCTGGATCGTGCTGTCCGCCTTCGGCGCGCTGCCCTATGCGCTCAGCGGCCGCTGCGGCTATGTGGACGCGCTGTTCGAGACCGTTTCCGGCTTCACGACGACGGGCGCCTCCATCTTCGGCGCGCCGGCCTCGCTGCCGCGCGGCATCCAGCTCTGGCGCGCGCTGACGCAATGGCTCGGCGGCATGGGCGTTCTCGTCCTGCTGCTCGCGCTGATGCCGAAGCTCGGCGAGGGCAGCGTCAACCTGATGAAGGCCGAAAGCCCCGGCCCCATCTCCTCCAAGCTGCTGCCGCGCACGAACGACACGGCCAAAATGCTTTACAGCATCTACATTCTCCTCACGGCGGCGGAAACGCTCGCGCTCCGCGCGGCGCGGATACCGTGGTTCGACGCGGTGACCACCGCGCTCACGACCATCTCGACCGGCGGCTTCTCCGTCCGCAACGAAAGCATCGCCTACTACCAGTCCTCGGCGGTCAACTGGATCATCGTGGTCTTCATGTTCGTCTCGTCGGTCAATTTCACACTTCTGTTTCTGGCCGGTACACGGCGCTGGCGGGAGGTCCTGCGCAGCGACGAGCTGCGCGTCTACTCCGGCATCGTGTTCGGCTCGTCCGCGCTCATCGCGCTCGATCTTGTTCTCAAAACGGGCCGGTCCGTCGGCTCCGCCATCGAGCACGCGGCCTTTCAGGTCACAACGCTCATTTCCACCACCGGCTACTGCACAGAGGATTTCGACCTTTGGCCGCAGTTCAGCCGTCTTGTGCTGCTCGTTGTGATGTTCGCCGGCGGCTGCGCCGGCTCGACCGCCGGCGGCATCAAGGTCTCGCGCATCGTGCTGCTCTTCAAGGGACTCAAGCGCGACCTGCGCCGCATCCTGCACACGCGCGAGGTGCGCCCCATCACGCTCGACGGGCAGCGCGTGGAGGAGGATACCATCTCCTCCGTTTCCCTCTTCTTCTTTGCCTATATGATCATCCTCTTTTTCTCCGCGCTGATCGTCTCGCTCGACGAGCTGGATTTCACCTCCGCTTTCACGGCATCCCTGACCTGCATCAGCAACGTCGGCCCCGGCCTCGGCCTTGTCGGCCCGACGTGCAACTTTGGCTTTCTCTCACCGCTCTCAAAGCTCGTGCTCTCGTTTACGATGCTCCTCGGGCGACTGGAGATCATGCCTCTGCTCGTGCTGTTCCTGCCGTCCGTGTGGCGGAAAAAATAAATCTGTGTCAAAGCCGCTCCCACGGGTGCGGCTTTTCTCCGCAAATTTTGGTTGACAACTGTATACCTTTCTGCTATGCTGGGTTCAGACAGGTATACGGCTGTATACCGAAAGGAGGAATGTCCTGTGTCCTGCAATCTGACCGACGCGGAGTGGAAGCTGATGCACCGTCTCTGGGAGCAGTCTCCGCAGACCATCACGCAGCTCACCGCTGCGCTTTCCGCCGAGACCGGCTGGGAGAAGCACACTGTCATCACCATGCTCATACGGCTGGAGGCCAAGGGCGCGGTGCGCCACGAGGCCGGCGGGCGCGCCAAGCAGTTCTATCCCGCCGTCGCGCAGAGCGACGCCGCCCGCACCGAGACCGAGAGCTTTCTCGGTAAGGTCTACGGCGGCAGCCTGGGACTGATGATGAGCGCCATGGTCGAGGGCCGCGCGCTCACACAGGAAGACATCGACGAGCTGACCGCCATTTTGGAGCAAGCGGGAGGGAACACGAAATGAAAGAGATCCTTTTGACTTCCTCTGTTTTGATCCTTGCGCTGCTGGCGCTGCGGCAGCTGTTCCGCCGCACCGTCTCGCGCCGGATGCAGTACGCGCTCTGGCTTCTGGTGCTCGTGCGGCTGCTTGTACCGCTGAATGTCGGCACGCTGGCGCACAATGTGCTCTCCGCCGCCGAGCCGGTGCAGGCCGTTGTGGAGGAGCGGCTGGATACCCCCGTGCTGTACGTTCAGGACGGCACGGAGCGGCGCCCCGCACAGCTTTTGCCCGGCAAGGAGTCGCAGGGTGACCCGCAGTCTCCGCCGTCCGACGCAGCGCAGAGCGCCCCTGCCGACGAATATTCTATCGTGACACCGACCTACCGAACCGTCACGCTTTCCGAAGCGCTCACCTACGTCTGGTACGCCGGAATGGCCGGCGTGGGCGCGTGGTTCCTTTTCACCAACCTGCGCTTCGCCCGCGCGCTGCGCAAGGCGCGCACACCTTACCGCGTCGAGGGCTGCCGCTATCCGGTCTATCTCGTGCCGGAGCTGCCCTCGCCGTGCCTGTTCGGTGTGCTGCGCCCCGCCGTTTACCTGAACGAAAAGGCGCTGCAAAGCCCCGACGCCCTGCGCTTCGTGCTCGCGCACGAGCAGACGCACGCGCGGCACCTTGACCCGCTCTGGTCGCTGCTGCGCGGCGTGTGCCTGACCGTCTACTGGTTCGACCCGCTCGTGTGGCTCGCGGCGGTGCTCTCGCGCGAGGACGGCGAGCTGGCCTGCGACGAGGGGACGCTCCGCGCGCTCGGCGCGGACGAGCGCACCGCCTACGGCAAAACGCTGCTCACGCTCGTGCCCGTGTGCGACAAGCCGCAGAACCCGCTGCTCGGCGCGACGACCATGACCAGCGGCAAAAGGAGCCTCAAGGAGCGCATCACACGCATCGCGGAGAACCGGCAGGCCAAGGCCGCGGCAGTGTTCGCCGTCGTCGCGCTCGCAGCGCTCGTGTGCGCGGTGAGCTTCACCGGCAGCTCCCGTCCGCTGAGCGCGGTCTGCGGTGATTTTTGGGATGCGGAAGCGACCTGCACCTATGTGGAGGAGCGGCCCGACGTGGACGCGCGGTACACCCCCGCCGACGGGACGGTGCGGCTCTCCGAGCATCTTGCTCTCGTTCGCATCGGCAGTGCGCATCCGAAGAAAACAGTCGCCGTCAACCCTGCGTGGTCTACGCTCTACCTTACGCTGCCTGACGCTGACGGGGGCACTGCCGAGCCTTTGACCATCAACTTCATTCGGGAGTATGACGCGCCGGGGAGCACGGAGGCGGTATACACACTGAACATCGGCACGCGGGACGCCGCTAAGTCCTACAAGGTCCTCTCCGGACAGGACGAAATCGACGCATTCCTCGCGTATCTGCGCGGCGAAGCGTCACCGGAGCAAATATCCCATCCTGCGTTCCCCAACAATCTGACAGAGGCCGAGCGCAGCGTCGTCGACGAATTTCTGCACTGGGCGCAAGCTCTGCGCGCAGAGGACATTCTCAACCTGCGATTTCAGAGCGGCAGCGGCTCGCGCTTCCTCGTCGATGCGGAGCTGACCGCACTTTCGGCGCAGCTCGTGCCCGCCCTCAACGCCCTCACCGAGGCGGAGCTTTACACGCAGCGCGGCTACGGAGACTCCGCGTACTACACGCTCACGGTGAATATGCGGGACGGCACGCAATACACCTTCCTCTGCGGCTTCGACTGCGTGCGGCTCCTGCATCCCACCTTTGAGCCGGGGCTCTCCTCCAGCTATCCCAGCGACCGCCCGACGCTCTGGATCGACAGTCCCGCGCTGATGGCGTGCATCAACACCCTTCATTCCCCGCCCGCGCCTTTGCCGGACTTTGAGACCGCCGCGCCGACGCCGCTCGCGGACATCCTGCCCGCGCGGGAGCCGTGGATGACCATTCCCCTTGCCGGGAAGGCACAGCGCATTGCCGACCGCCGCATCCCCTCCGATGCCCTTGACTGGCTCACGCAGATGGACATGGACGGCGACGGCGTGTGTGAGATCGTCAACAGCTCCGATTTCCCCGCGATCTACTACAAGCGCGGCGGTCAGCTCTACGGTGTCGACCTCAAGAGCGTCATCACCGCCGCGTGGCCGGAGCTGAACTGGTGGGACTACACATCCGCCGCTCCCGCCAGCCGTTCGCTCCTCTTCTGCGGCTTGTCTGCGGGCGATGCCCCCGGCGATGGGGTCAACTTCACGCGCTATCTCTACTTCGACGGTGAAAGTCTGCTGCTCTACAAGCCCGATCGCAGCCACACCGACCACGTCGCCGACGCGACGCTTGCCGATCCGAGCGTTCCCGCCGAAATCGTCGCGCGGGCAAAGCAGCTCGTCCAGCGGCGATATGACACCCTTGCGGGCAGAGCCGCGCAGTACGACGACTGGTACACAGACGTCTCCTTCCTCGGTGCGGAGACCCGCTACGCGGGTCTGACGCTGGAGGTTTACAGCTTCAGCCAGCATTACCACGCACAAAAGCCGGAAAAGATCCTGCTCGCGGGCGGCACTGAGGTGGACGAGGACGGCTGGGCCATTCTGGACGGCGACACGGTCCTGGACGGTCCCTATATCGTCTGCCTCATGGACGGCGGCACGCGACGCATGTTAGAGGGCAGCATGAGCGGCGATTGCAGCACGGGCAGCCCCGCTTATTATGCCGATCTGACCGCGCTGCTGGCGAAAAACAATGTCCTCCGTCCCGACGCTCTGGACGGTGACAAGCTGAAAGAGGTGATGAGCAGCGGCATTAGCTTCCTCAACTGGCTGGGTCAATACGACGCTGCCGAGCAGGACCGCGCGCTTGAAAGGCTGAGCGCCTACCGCGCCTCGCTCACCGACAGCTACGACCTCGATATGTTCTCGCGCATCGTCGCCTATCTGCTCGGCGACCGTGACGGTCTGACCGACGCGGGCCGTGCCGCGCAGGGGCGCTTCCGCGCGAAATTCGGATGAACGGCCAAACGGCAATTTTGTGCATTTTTTTCGAGAGCCGCCCTTGCAAAGGGCGGCTCTTTGCGGTAGAATAGTCAAACTGCCGCCTTGGCGGCGGTCGAGTTTATCAACAAATGAGGTGTTCAGAAAGCATGAAACGCGAATCCTTCCGCTCCCGTCTGGGCTTCCTGCTGGTGAGCGCGGGCTGCGCCATCGGCATCGGCAACGTGTGGCGCTTCCCTTACATCGCCGGCAAGAACGGCGGCGGCTACTTCGTTCTCTTCTACCTGCTCTGCCTGCTCGTGATGGGCGTGCCCGTGCTGACGATGGAACTGGCGGTCGGCCGCGCGAGCCGCAGGAGCGCCGTGCTCTCCTATAAGACGCTGGAAAAGCCCGGTCAGAAATGGCACATCCACGGCTGGTTCTGCCTGCTCGGCTGCTACCTGCTGATGATGTACTACACCACCGTCTCCGGCTGGATGGTCAGCTACTTTGGCAAGTTCCTCACCGGCGCGTTCCATTCCGGCATGAGCACGGATGAGGTCGCGAGCGCCTTCGGCGCGATGCTCTCCTCCCCCGGCGAAATGGCGCTCTGGGCCGAGGTCGTGGTCGTCGCGGGCTTCCTGGTCTGCTCCTTCGGCCTGCAAAAGGGCCTTGAGCGCGTGACGAAAGTCATGATGCTCTGCCTGCTGGCGCTCATTCTCGTGCTCGCCGTTCACAGCCTGACGCTCTCCGGCGCGGCGGAGGGCATGAAGTTCTATCTGGTCCCCTCGATGGATTCCATCCGCGAAAACGGCTTCGGCAGTCTCGTCACCGACGCGATGAATCAGGCGTTCTTCACTCTCTCGCTCGGCATCGCCGCCATGGAGATCTTCGGCAGCTACATGAGCGACGAGCACACCCTGCCCGGCGAAGCCGTGCGCATCTGCGCGCTCGACACCTTCGTGGCGCTGATGGCGGGCACCATCATCTTCCCCGCCTGCTTCACCTTCGGCGTGACGCCGGACAACGGCCCCTCCCTGATTTTCCAGACCCTTCCCCCTGTCTTCATCAACATGGCGGGTGGGCGCTTCTGGGGCGCGCTGTTCTTCCTGTTCATGATCTTCGCGAGCTTCTCCACCGTGCTGGCGGTGTTTGAAAACATCCTCGCCATCTGCATGGACACCTTCGGGATCAGTCGCAGGAAGGCCGTGCTCATCAACGGCATCCTGATCGCCGCTCTCAGTCTGCCCTGCGTGTTCGGCTACAACATCTGGAGCGACTTCCGTCCCATCCTCGGCAAGGACGTGCTCGACAGCGAGGACTTCCTCGTGAGCAATCTCCTGCTGCCCATCGGCTCGCTCGTCTACCTCCTCTTCTGCGTGACGAAGTGGGGCTGGGGCTTCGACAAGTATCTTGCCGAGGCCAACAAGGGCACGGGCCTCAGGTTCGCCCGCTGGCTCAAGCCCTACTTCCAGTGGGTGCTGCCGATCCTGATCGTCATCATTCTGCTGCAGGGTCTCTAAACAGTGCAGAAAATCGGCGTCCGTTTCAAGCGGACGCCGGTTTTTTGTTGTGTCTATTATGCAGCCGGTCCCGTCTCCGCGCGGGAGACCGCGGTGAAGTAGCTGTGACCGAAGCAGTCGTGGCTCACGCCGGCGAGCCCCTCGCGCAGGAGGTAGGCTGTACCGGAGAAGCAAAGCGGCGAAACAGCGCTGTCCTCAAGCAGCATCGCCTCCGCGTCGTGCAGGAAGGCCGCGCGGGCGGTCAGGTCGCCGGTCGATTCCGCCACGCCGACGAGCAGGTCAAAGGTGTCGTTGCGGTAGCCGCAGACGTTGCTCTCCGACGTGCCGCGGAACGGCAGCAGGTACTCCATCGGATCGTCGCAGCGAGCCGTGAGCGTGGTGAGCGCGAGGTCAAAATCACCGGCGGCGAGCGCCGCGTCAAGCTCCTCGGCGCTCACGCCCACCAGCTCGACCGCCACGCCCGTGGCGGTCCTCCACATATTGAACAGACTCAGCGCCGCCGCGCGCGTCTGCTCCCCCTCCACAAAGAGGAAGCGGAGCGTCGGCAGGCCCGCGCCCTGATAGTGTCCGGCAGAGGTCATCAGCCGCGCCGCCTCGGCGCTGCGCTCGGCATAGCCCTCGGCGTTCGCCGCGCAGAGCGCGCCGCCCGCCGTGCGGAAGTCCTCCCCGCTCTCGGGCGCGTCGCTGATGCCGTCGGGCACACAGCCGGTCGCCGCCGTCGCCGTCACGCCGAGCTGTTCGGCGAGCGCCGCGCGGTCGATGGCAAGGTCAAAGGCACGGCGCAGCTGCGCGTCGGAGAAGGTGTCGGTCAGATGGTTGTAGAGCACACAGACCGTCTCCGCCAGCGGAGCGGGCTGCCACGTCTCATCCTCCGCCAGCTGCTCGATGGCCGCGTAGGGCAGCTTCGCGGTGTAGTCCAGCTCGCCGGCAAGAAGCTGATCGTAGTTCGTCTGCGCGTCCGTCTCGAAGCGGAAGCAAATGCTGTCCGGCACGACGAGCTTGCTCTCGTAGTATTCGCCGTTTCTCTTCGTCTGAAGCTGCGCGGCCTTTACCCATGTGCCCACGGTATAGGGGCCGTTCGTCACGATGTCGGCGGTCGCCGCCCAACTCGCATTCCCCTCCACCAGATCACGGCGCAGCGGGGCCGTCGCCGGCGACGTGCAGACGCTGGTGATGAAGTAGGCGCAGGGCCTGCTGAGCGTCACGAGGAAGGTGCTCTCTCCCTTGGCCTTCACGCCGAGCAGCGACACGTCGCCGCTCTCGCGCACCTCGTCATAGCCCGCGACCATGCTCAGAAGCGAGGCGTTGGGTGACGCCGTCGCGGGATCGACCAGGCGCTGCCAGGCGTAAACGAAGTCCTCCGCCGTCACGCGCTCGCCGTCCGACCAGCGGGCCGCGGAGCGCAGCGTGAACGTATAGGTCACGGTGTCGTCGTAATTCTTTTCCTCGATGTATTCCTTGGCGATGCCCGCCACGGCGACCGCCTTGCCGGCGCCGTCGTCGCGCATCCGCATCAGGCCCTCAAAGAGCGTGGAGAGCAGGCTCTCCGTCCCCACGTCGGTGTTCATGGTCGGGTCAAGCGTCTCCAGCGGACCGCAGACCGCGGCGCTCACCACAAAGTCCTCCGCGGGCTCCTCCTGCTTGCCGCAGCCGGCGAGCAGGGTCAAAAACAGCGCCGCACAGAGCAGCAGACAGACGGATCTTCGTAGCATTTTCATCGGGAGCGTCTCCTCTTTCTCTATCGTAAAACGCGGCGCGAAGCGCGCCGCACAGGCAAACATCTAAATGATTATATAAAAATTTGCCCCGCTTGTAAAGACGAGCGGAGCAAAAAGTTACAAATTGTTATTATTTGGCGTCCACGACCAGCGTATCACCCTCGAAGTGGGCGGGCTTGACGTCGTTTCCGGTGAACTTGGCGATGGCGTCGAGCCGCATCTTGCTCGGGTAGTCCGCCACGAGCGTGTAAGCGACGCCGTGACGCTTCGCGCGGCCCGTGCGTCCGATGCGGTGGACGTAATATTCGTTCTCCTGCGGCACATCGTAGTTGAACACCGCGTCCACGTCGTCCACGTCGATGCCGCGGGCGGCGACGTCGGTGGCGACGAACACAGGCAGCTCACCGCGGCGGAAGCGCGCCATGACCTGCTCACGCTTTTTCTGCGGGATGTCGCCGTGGATGCAGGCGGCGTCCAGTCCCTCCATCTCAAGGTACTTCGTCAGGCGCTCGACCATGCCCTTGGTGTTGCAGAACACCATCACGCGCTCCAGCTTCTCCTGCCGGATGATGCGCGCCATCGCCGCGACCTTGTCGGTCTGCTCGACCGTGACGGCATACTGGAGGATGTCGGGCTTATTCTGCTCATCCGCGCGGACGGTGATCTCCTCGGGGTCGCGCTGGTAGACCCAGCTGATGTCCATGACCTCGCGCGAGATGGTCGCGGAGAACATACCGAGGTTGCGGCGGGATGGGATCTTGTCCAAAATACGGGTCACGTCGTGGATGAAGCCCATGTCGAGCATTCGGTCGGCCTCGTCGAGCACAACGGTCTGCACCCGGTCGAGCCGCACGGTGCGGCGCTTCATGTGGTCGGACAGGCGGCCCGGGGTCGCCACAACGATCTGCGGCTTTTTCTTCAGCGCGTCGATCTGCTTGCCAATGGGCGCGCCGCCGTAGAGGCACACCACGCGGATGCCGCTCATAAAAACGGCCAGGTCGCGCAGCTCCGCCGTGATCTGCATGGCAAGCTCGCGCGTAGGCGCCATGATGACCGCCTGCACCTCCTCGCTTTCGGGGTCAATGTGCTCGATGATGGGAATGCCGAAGGCAAAGGTCTTACCCGTTCCGGTGGGGGCCTTGGCGATCACGTCCTTCCACTCGCGCATCGGCGGGATGCAGCCCGCCTGCACGGGGGTGGACCATTCGATGTTTTTCTTTTCCAATGCGCGCGTCATTTCCGGCAGCAGGCCAAGGCTGTCGAAGCGCACGCCCTGTGTGAATTCCATAGCGTTTTCCTCTGTTCTCGTGATTTTCAGTCAGAGAAATTATATCATGCCTGTCAATAGCGCGGAAAAGAGACGGCGCCGCCGTCTCTTTCCTCCGCTTTGCTTACTTGTGCGGGACGTGCCAGATGTTGTCCGCATACTGCGCGACCGCGCGGTCGGCGGCGAAGATACCGCTGCGCGCGATGTTGAGAAGCGACATACGGTCCCACGCCGCGCGGTCGGCGTAGGTCTTCGCCATGCGCTGCTCGGCGGCGCAGTAGGAGGCGAAGTCCTGCAGGAGCATATATTCGTCGCGCTGGAGCAGGCGCTGGGCGAGATCGTCGTAGCTCACACCGTCGGAGAAGCCCGTGCGGAGCTGATCGACCACGCGCTTGAGCGCGTCGTCGCGCTCGCAGAGCCGCTGGGGCGCGTAGCCCTGCGCCTTCAGGCGCGCGACCTCGTCCGCGTGCAGGCCGAAGAGGAACATATTCTCGTCGCCAAGCACCTCGTGCATCTCGACGTTCGCGCCGTCGAGCGTGCCGACGGTCAGCGCACCGTTCATCATAAACTTCATGTTGCCCGTGCCGCTGGCCTCCTTGCCGGCGGTGGAGATCTGCTGGCTGACCTCGCTCGCGGGCATCAGATGCTCGGCGAGGGACACGCGGTAATTCTCCAGAAAGACGACCTGCAGGCGTCCCCTGCACAGCGGATCGCTGTTGATCTGGTTCGCCAGCGAATTGATGAGGTGGATGATGCGCTTGGCGACCGCGTAGCCCGGTGCGGCCTTCGCGCCGAAGAGGAAGGTCCGCGGCTGCAGCTCCATGCTCGGATCGTCCTGCAATTTCTGGTACAGATAAATGATGTGCATGGCGTTGAGCAGCTGACGCTTGTACTCATGCAGGCGCTTGACCTGCACGTCAAAGATGGCGTCGGTGTTGAGTGCCACGCCCTGCGTCTTTTTGACGTAAGCGGCAAAGTCGAGCTTGTTGGCGCGCTTGATCTCGTCGAGCCGCGCGAGCACCGCGCCATCGCCGGCGAAGGCCTCGAACTTCTTGAGCTCCTCGGGATGGAGCAGATAGCCGCGCCCGCCGCAGAGGTCGGCGATCAGGCCGTCGAGCCGCGGGTTGATCTGCGCGAGCCAGCGGCGGTGGTCGATGCCGTTGGTGACGTTCTTGAACTTCTCCGGCTCCATCTGGTACTGCCAGCGGAATACGTCGTGGCGCAGGATGTCGGAGTGCAGCGCGGAAACGCCGTTGACCGCCATGCCGCCCGCGATGCACAGGTTCGCCATACGCACCTGCCCGTCCCAGACGATGGCCAGCTCCGCGGTCTTGGCGGGGTCGTGGTAGAAGTTCTCGACCTGCTTTTGATAGCGGTGCGCGATCTCGGTGATGATCTCCCACACGCGCGGGAGCAGCGTCTCCATGAGCTGCTGCGGCCAGCGCTCGAGCGCCTCAGCGAGCACGGTGTGGTTCGTGTAGGCGACAGAATTTTTTGTGATATTCCACGCGGTATCCCAGTCGAAGCCCGCATCGTCCATCAGAATACGCATCAGCTCGGGAATGACCAGCGCGGGGTGCGTGTCGTTGATCTGGATGACGTTCTTCTCGTGGAAGTTCGCCGCCGTGCCGTAGACCTCGATGTGCTTGCGCATGATGGACTGCATCGTGGCGGAGACGAAGAAATACTGCTGCTTGAGGCGCAGCGACTTGCCCTCATAGTGGTTGTCCTCGGGATAGAGGATCTTGGCGATGGTCTCCGCCATCGCCTCCTGCTCGCTCGCGCGCAGGTATTCGCCCTGCGAGAACAGGCTCATATCCACCGGCGTCGGGGACTTCGCGTCCCACAGGCGCAGGGGGTTGACGTGCTCGGTGCCGTAGCCCGTGATCTCCATGTCGCAGGGCACGGCGAGCACCTTCGTCGCGCCCTCGGGCACGACGTGCAGCCGTCCGTTGTCCCAGAACTTGCGGATCGTGCCGCCGAAGAGCACCTCCTCCGTCTCCTGCGGCTTGGGCATCAGCCACGCGCCGCCGATGTCCTTCCAGTTGTCCGGCAGCTCGACCTGCTGCCCATCCACGATGCGCTGGCGGAAGATGCCCAGCTCATAGCAGATGGAGTAGCCCGCGGCGGGGATGTCGAGCGTGGTCATGGAATCCAGATAGCAGGCGGCGAGGCGGCCGAGGCCGCCGTTGCCGAGGCCCGCGTCGGGCTCGACCTCGAAAATATCCGCCGCGCGGAAGCCCAGCTCGCCGATCGCCTCGCGCAGCACGCCGCTCACGCCGAGGTTGTAGGCGTTCTTTTCCAGGCTGCGGCCCAGCAGGAATTCCATGGAAAGGTAATGCACCTTCCGCTTTTCCTCGCGGCGCGTGGCCATTCGGCTCTCCACACCGCGCTCGGTCATCACGTCGCGCAGCACCAGCGCCGCGGCGCGCATCACCTGCGCGTCGTCGGCCTCCTCGGGCGTCACGCCGAAGCCCAGGCGCAGCTTATCCGTAAGCGCCTGCTTCATTCCCTGTGTCGTTGTGATATCCATATTTCTTTGTACCTACCTTATTTGCAGATGGAATCGTAAATTTCGCGGTATTTTTTCGCGCTGCGCGCCCAGCTGAAATCCTCGGCCATGCCGCGCTTGCGCAGAGCCTTGTATGCCTCCGGCTTCTGATGGTAAAGGTCCACCGCCTCGCCGATGACGTAGCACATATCGCCCGCGTTATAATTTGTAAAGGAAAAGCCGTTGCCCGCGCCGTTCCACGCCTCGTAGGCGTGAACGGTGTCCTTCAGCCCGCCGGTCTCGCGCACGATGGGCACCGCGCCGTAGCGCATGGCGATCATCTGGCTCAGGCCGCACGGCTCGCTCTTGGACGGCATGAGGAACAGGTCCGCGCCCGCGTAGATCTGCATGGCAAGGCTCTCGGAGTAGCCGAGATGCACCGCCACGCGGCCCGGGTACTTCGCCTGCGCCCAGGAGAAGAAGGACTCGTACTTCCCGTCGCCCTTGCCGAGCACGACGAGCTGCATATCCTTTTCCATGAAGTAATCGAGCGTCTCGCACACGAGGTCGAGTCCCTTGTGGCTCACGAGCCGCGAGACCATCGCGACCACGGACGTGTCCTTTCTTTCGGCAAGGCCCATCATGCGCTGCAGCGCCGCCTTGTCCTTCGCCTTGCCGGCCATGCGCCGGAGCGAGTAGTTCGCCGTCAGGTTGGGGTCGCTCGCGGGATCGTAGCGCTCCATGTCGATGCCGTTGAGCACGCCGTGGAGCTTGCCCTCCACCATCTGCATCACGCTCTCAAGGCCGTGGGCGAAGTAGGCGTACTTGAGCTCCTGCGCGTAGGTGGGGCTGACGGCGGTCACGGCGTCCGCCGTGACGATCGCGCCCTTGAGCAGGTTCACGTCGCCGTCGAAGGCAAGCGTGCCGCCGGTGAACCAGCCCGCGTCAAGGCCGAAAAGGTCCTCGACCGTCTCGCGGCCGTAGCGGCCCTGATACTCGATGTTGTGGACGGTGATGACCGTGCGGACGGACTTGTAGAATTCCTCGCGCACCGCCTCGTCGCGGATGTAGATGGGCACGAGCGCGGTCTGCCAGTCGTTGCAGTGGACGACGTCCGGCTTCTCCGGCAGCAGCGGCAGCAGCTCCGTCACCGCGCGGCAGAAGAAGGCGAAGCGCTCACCGTCGTCATAATAGCCGTAAAGCTCGGGACGCTTGAAATACTGCTCGTTGTCCACGAAGTACCACGTCACGCCCTGCCGCTCGTAGGAGAAAAGTCCGCAGTACAGGCTGCGCCAGGCAAGGCGCACATAGGTGTAGCGCTCAAAGTGCAGCCGGTCGCGCCACGCGTCCGCGACGCTCTGGTAGAGCGGCAGAATGACGCTCACGCGGTCGCCGTTCGCGGCAAGCGACTGCGGCAGGCTGCCCGCAACGTCCGCAAGGCCGCCGGTCTTGCAGAAGGGAACGGCCTCGGATGTGACATAGAGAATGTTCATAGCTTTCCTCCTTATTCCGTGTATGCTTCAGACGATGCTGCCCTTGGAAATGACGATGGGGTAGCTCTCATGCCCCACGAGCGTGCGCCCGGGCAGGACCTCCACATATTTGTCGGTGATGACGTAGCGGAGCGTCACGCCGTCGCGCACGCGCGTGCCCTTGAAGAGAATGGAATCTCGCAGCTCCGCGCCCTTTTCCACCGTCACGCCGGGGAAGAGGATGCAGTTCTCCACGCTGCCCTCGATGGTGCAGCCGTCGGCGACGAGCGAATTTTTCACGCGGCTGCCCGGCGCGAAATAGCTCGACGCCTCGTCGTCCTCCTTGGCGAGGATGGGCCGCGCGGCGGCAAAGAGCTCGGCGCGGATGGAGCCTTGCAGCAGCTCCATCGAGCGGTCGTAATACTCCTGCACGGAGCGGAGCTGGGCGGCGTAGCCGTCCCAGACGTAGCTCTGGAGCTTCAGCCGTCCGGTCATGCCCGCGAGCACGTCGCGGCGGAAGCTGTATTTATCCTGCGCGGAGCACTCGTCCACGAGCGTGAGCAGCAGCTGCTTGCTGAGAATGTAGATCTCCAGCGAGCGGTGGCCGCGCGGCGTGGTCGGCGCGCACCAGACCTGCCCGATTGCGCCGTCGCTCTCGAGCGTGAGGTAGGTCGCGTTGTCCACGAAGCCGCCGTTCGCCGTGCAGACGGCGGTGATGTCCGCGCCGCTCTCCAGATGCGCGGCAAACACGTCCGCGAGCGGCAGATTGATGATAAGGTCGCTGTCGGAGAGCACGACGTAGTCCTGCCGTATCCCCTGTAAGTACGAGCGGACGCCGGCAAGGGCCTCCATCTTGCCGCGGAACTCGCCGCTGCGGTAGGCGCGGGTATCGGCGAAGGGCGGCAGGATACGCAGCCCGCCGTACTTGCGCGCCATGTCCCAGGTCTTGCCGTTGCCGATGTGGTCAAGCAGGCTCTGGTAATTGCCGTGCAGCACCACGCCGATGTCGGTGATGCCGGCGGCGTGCAGATTGGAGAGCATGAAATCGACGACGCGGTAGCGTCCGCCGAACGGGATGGAGGCGGGCATCCGGCGTTCCGCCAGCTCGCGCAGTCCCGGTTCCTGTTCGTAGGAGAAAATGATGCCGTGCAGTCCGTTCATCGTACCGTCTCCTTTCCTTCGCGGTTGAGCATCCGGTTCGCCTTGAGCGTGCGGCCTGCCTCGACCTGCGCCTCGGGGCCGACGACCGTGATGCCCCATTCCTCCGGCGGCGCCGCCTCGGGCGACGCGCCGACGCGGGCGTTCTCGCCCACGCGGACGTTCTCGCCGAGGATAGCGTAGGCGACCCTCGCGCCGCGCTCGACGACCGCGCCGGGCATGAGGATGGAATACTCCACCTCCGCGCCCTCGGCGACGGTGCAGCGCTGCGAGAGCACGGAATTGCGCACCGCGCCCTCGACCTCCGAGCCGCGGGTGACGACGCTGTGGTCGACCTCCGCCGTCTCGCCGAGGTAGGCGGGCGGCTCGCTCTCCGCGCGGGCATAGATAGGCCAGTCCTTATCGAGCAGGTTCAGCCCGCTGCCCTGCGCGAGCATATCCATGTTCGCGTCCCAGAGGGAATCGAGCGTGCCGACGTCCTTCCAGTAGCCCTCGAAGCGATAGGCGGACATCTTCTCGCCGGCATTCAGCATGGCGGGGATGATATTCTTGCCGAAGTCATTGCTCGAACCCGCGTCGTTCTCGTCCGCGATGAGATAGGCGCGCAGCTTCTTCCACGAGAAAACGTAAATGCCCATCGAGGCAAGGTTGCTCCTGGGCTGCTTCGGCTTTTCCTCAAACTCCGTGATGGTGTCCTCGCCGTCGACGTTCATGATGCCGAAGCGGCTCGCCTCGTCCCAGGGCACCTCCATCACGGCGATGGTGCAGTCGGCGTGCACACGCTTGTGGTGCGCGAGCATGGCGGCGTAGTCCATCTTGTAAATGTGGTCGCCGGAGAGAATGAGCACATAGTCGGGATCGTACATGTCCACGAAGCCGATGTTCTGGTAGATGGCGTTCGCCGTGCCCTTGAACCACGTCGCGCCCTTCGCGCTCTGGTAGGGCGGGAGGATGTGTACGCCGCCGTCCGAGCGGTCAAGGTCCCAGGGCTGGCCGTTGCCGATGTAGCGGTTGAGCTCCAGCGGGCGGTACTGCGTGAGCACGCCGATGGTGTCGATGCCGGAGTTCGCGCAGTTGGAAAGGGGAAAGTCGATGATGCGGAACTTCCCGCCGAACGGGACGGCGGGCTTTGCCATGTTCTCCGTCAGGACGTAAAGGCGGCTGCCCTGTCCGCCGGCGAGCAGCATGGCGATGCACTCTTTTTTCATGCCGGTAATTCCTCCCTTGCCTTGCTTTTTTTCGCTTTCGGTTTCTTATATTCGCCCGCGCCGCGCAGGATGACCGCGCCGAGCGGGGGGATGGTGATGGCAATAGACTGCTCACGTCCGTGCGAGGGGATCGCCTGCGTTCGGACCGGCTTTTCGTTGCGCCACTCGCCCGTGCCGCCGAACGCGGTATCATCCGTGGAAAGCTCCTCGCGCCACGTTTTCCGCTGTGGGACGCCGAAGCGGTAGTCCCGGTAGCCGTTGGGCGAGAAGTTGACCGCGACCAGCAGCTCCTCGCCCGCGCCGTCGCGGCGGACAAAGACGACGGTGTTATCCTCGTTGTCGTCCGCGACGAGCCACTCAAAGCCCGCCCAGTCAAAGTCGATGCGCCAGAGTGCGGGGTTCGTCAGGTAGTACCGGTTGACAGCACGGAAGAAATCCTGCATCCTGCGGTTGGCATCGTTTTCGAGCAGATACCAGTCGAGCTGACCGGCAAAATCCCACTCGTGCCACTGGCCCAGCTCCGCGCCCATGAAGGTGAGCTTCTTGCCCGGGTGCGTGAGCATATAGACCATGAAGCTGCGCACGCCCGCGAGCTGCCGCCACTCATCGCCCGGCATCTTGCCGCGCAGACTGCCCTTCATGTACACCACCTCGTCATGCGAGATGGGCAGCACGAAGTTTTCGGAAAAGGCGTACATCAGCGAGAAGGTGAGGTCCTTATGATGGAACTGGCGGAACCACGGGTCGAGCTTGAGGTAGTGGCACATATCGTTCATCCAGCCCATGTTCCACTTGAGGTTGAAGCCCAGCCCGCCGTCCGAGACCGGATAGGTCACGAGCGGCCACGCGGTCGATTCCTCCGCCACCATCATCACGTTCGGATCAATGGCAAAGGCAGCGGTGTTGAGCGCGCGCAGGAAGTCGATGGCCTCCAAATTCTCGTGGCCGCCGTTTTTGTTCGGCGTCCACTCGCCCGCTTCGCGCCCGTAGTCGAGGTAGAGCATGGACGCCACCGCGTCCACGCGCAGACCGTCAAGGTGGTATTCCCGCAGCCAGTAGGCGGCGGACGAGAGCAGGAAGCTCTTCACCTCGCCGCGCCCGTAGTCGAATACGCGCGTGCCCCAGCCCGCGTGCTCGCGCTTTTTTGGGTCGGCGTACTCGTAGCACGGCTCGCCGTCGAAGTCGATGAGGCCGTGCTCGTCCTTGCAGAAGTGCGCGGGCACCCAGTCAAGAATGACGGAGATGCCCCTTCGGTGCATCATGTCCACGAAGTACATGAAGTCGTGCGGCGTGCCGTAGCGCGAGGTCGGCGCGAAGTAGCCGGTGCACTGGTAGCCCCACGAGTCGTCGAGCGGATACTCGGTCACGGGCATCAGCTCCACGCAGTTGTAGCCGAGGTCGGCGGCGTACTCGCTCAGCTCGTCCGCGAGCGAGCGGTAGTCGTAAAAATCGCCGTTTTCGCGCCGCCGCCACGAGCCGAGGTGGACCTCGTAAATGTTGAGCGGACGGTCATAGACCGGCTGCTTTGCCGCAAGGTACGCGCCGTCGCCCCAGTCGTAGCCCGCAAGCTCGTAGAGCTTGCTCGCCGTGCCGGGGCGCGTCTCGGCGTGGAAGGCGTAGGGGTCGGCCTTGAAGGTCACCGCGCCGCTCTGCGCGGTGACGGCGAACTTATAGGTGTCATACTCTGAAAGGCCCGCGACCTCCGTCTCCCAGATGCCGCCGTCGAGGCGGCGCATCGGATGCGCGGTGGGGTCCCACGCGCAGAAATCGCCCACGACGCTCACGCTCCCCGCGTGCGGCGCCCAGACGCGGAACACCCAGCCGTCCGGCGTGCGGTGCGCGCCGAGCGTGCGGTACAACTCCGTTGCGCTGCCGCCATAAAAGGCGGCGAGATCAAAATGCTCCATGGCGCTTGTCCTCCCTCTTTTCAGCATACGCGCCCGCGGGCGCGAAAAACGTCGGATCTACTCGCTCAGCTTGCGGTCCTCGCTCCACCGGGTGAGCTTGGTCTTGTTGCCCTTTTCGTCCATCACATAGGTGTTGTTGAGCTGATTTCGCAGGTCGCCGAGCACGGAATTCACATACTCCTGCCGCAGCGCCGCGCGCTCGACCTTCTCCTCGTCGGTCAGCTCCCGCTCCTTCGCGAGCTTGGCAAGCTCGTTGATGCGGTCGATCTTCTTCTGTTCCATCTTGCTTCTCCTTACAGATACCGGCGCAGCAGAATGCCCGTGCGCCCCTTTTTGCTCAGGCCGCCGACCTCGGCGACCTCAAATTTTCCCAGTCCCCGCGCGGAAATGACATCGCCCTGTGCCACGCTCGCGTCGCCCTTGGTGACCTCGCGATAGTTTTTCTGCACGCGTCCCGCGGCGATCAGCTCCGCAGCCTTGCCGCGGCTCATGGAAAAGCCCGCGGCGGTCACGGCGTCGAGCCGCAGCGTCGCCACCGTGTCCCGGATCTCCTTGACCTTCTGCTCCGGCACGCGCAGCGCGTCCGCGCCGATGGCCGTCAGGCGCAGCGCCGTGCGCCCCGCGCCCGTCCAGTTGTCGAGCAGATATTGCGCGACGCCCGCGCTCACAATGAGGTCGGCGCTCCCCTCGCTCACGAGGATGTCGCCGAGCGTCTCGCGCTCTACGCCGAGCGCCATGAGGCTGCCGAGCAGGTCGCGGTGCGTGGGGTGCTCGCTCTCGTGCCACGCCGCGCGGAGAAACGCCATCGCGTCGGACGCGTCGGCCTCCTCCTGCCAGTCGGGCAGGAAAAAGAGCATCCGGCGCTCCGCGCCCTCGTAGCCGCCGAGGAGGGCGAAGCCCTCGTGGATCGCGGCGGCGCGGAGCAGGTCCCGCGCGCCCTGCGCCTCGGCCGGGCTTAAAAACGCCGTGTTCGTGGGCAGGTTCCGCTGCCGGCACTGGTCATATTTATCCAATATGTGCCCCAAAAGCACACGCTCCTCCGCGCTTTTCGCCGCGCGGTCCAGTAAACTCCGTCGATCCATGGTATCGTTTCCATCCGTTATTTTTCAGGTACTATTGGTACAAGGGTATCCTATCACAAAACCAACGCACTTTCAATAGACAGTGTATAAAACTTCATGCACGCGCACCGCATCGCAAATCGGCGCAAATGCCGACGCATGAATCTTTTGTGCATCCTTTCCGGTTGCCCCACAGGGGCGAGGAAAGGGCACATTTCAATTTTTGCTGTACTTTTGCACAGCAAAAAACAGAACGACCCCGAGGGGTCGTTCTCAGTCTATCGGAAAGCCTCACAGAGTTTCGCGTCCGCAGACGCGAAAGATGTTTGATCCGTTTTCTGCCGCGACCTGTGCGTGGCAGAAAACACTTTGCGCGGAGCGAGCGTCGAATTGTCCGCTGTCAGCGGACAACCGAGGCGCAGAGCGCAGCGAATCTTTCTCGAAAAAGTGGCTTTGCCACTTTTTCGACAGCCTCAGAGAACGACCCCGAGGGGTCGTTCTCTGTCAGCCTTTAATTGTTGATGCGCACCACGCAGCGGACCGTGGCGCCGCCGACGCTCGCCGTCACGTTGGCCGTGCCGGCCTTGACCGGCTTGAGCTTGCCGTCCGCGCTGACCGTCACCACGGAGGTGTCCTCGCTTGACCACGTCACCGCCGCGTCAGTGCCGCGCAGAATGAGCTGAATGGAATCGCTCATTCGGATCGTGCAGTCGAAGCGGCCGCTGTCGTCCTTCTTCAGCGTCGTGCCGACGTTCGTCCCGACCGTCAGCGCCGCGGGATCGACCGTGGGCGTCTCCGGCTCCGGCTCCACCACCGGCGGGGCAGGCTCGTCGGGCGTGACTGCGGGGTCATCGGGTGTCGGGTCAACCGGCGTGGGATCGACGGGCGTCGGGTCGACCGGCGTGGGATCGACGGGCGTCGGGTCGACCGGCGCGGGGTCGACGTTCTCCACATCGTTCGCGCGGTCCTCCTGAATTTTTTCCATGAATTTGCCGCCGAAGAGATACCAGGAAAAGATGACCAGCACCACCAGCAGCACCGCGATGAGCGGGCCGCGGGCGGAGTGCGTGTGCTTTCGTTCCGCCACGTGATGCCCACCTCTGCGCTTGCCGGACACCTTGCGCGGGCGATCCTCCTCTTCGCAGAAGGGACAGCGGCGATAGCTTGAGGAATACTTTTCTCCGCAGACGGGGCATTTGATGAGGTCCATACATTATCCTCCCGAAAACACGGACGCAGGGCGCCCGCGCGAAAAACTTATTTACATAATACTTTCTTTTTGCCCCGCCGTCAACCGTTCTTCCCTTTTTTCGAGGAATTTTTTTCGCCGACGGTCGATCGCCCTTGCAATTTGCCGCCGCGCTTTTTATAATAGAGACAGACAAGCGAACAACGGGGGAGGATATCACGCCTATGAGCACCATTTTCATCGGCATTGCCGGCGGCACCGGCTCCGGCAAGACCACGCTCACGCGCCATCTCAAGGAGCATTTCGGCGACGCCGTCACCGTCATCGGACACGACAGCTACTATAAGCGGCAGGACGGCAAGACCTACGAGGAGCGCTCCAAGGTCAACTACGACCATCCCGACGCCTTTGAAACGAGCCTGCTCGTCGAGCACCTCAAGGCGCTCAAGGCGGGCCGCAGCATCCAATGCCCCGTCTACTCCTATGTGGACCACAACCGCACGGACGAGACCGTTGAGGTCTTCCCCACCAAGGTCATCATCGTCGAGGGCATCCTCATTTTCCAGGACCCGACCCTGCGCGATATGTTCGACATTAAAATTTTCGTCGAGACCGACGCCGACGTGCGCATCCTGCGCCGCGCCCTGCGCGACATCCGCGACCGCGGTCGCACGCTCGAGAGCGTCATCACGCAGTACCTCACGACCGTCAAGCCCATGCACGAGCAGTACGTTGAGCCGAGCCGCAAGTACGCGGACATCATCGTGCTCGAGGGCGGGCACAACCTCGTCGCGCTCGACATGATCATGCAGCGCATCGCCAGCCACATCGCGAGCGAGGACTGAGCAAGGCACACAGCAAAAAAAGCAGCCGGCCGGCTGCTTTTTCTTTTTGCATTTACGCGCCCGCAAAGCGGAACACCACGCCCACGAGGGCGGAGAGTCCGATGAACACGATGGGGTGCCAGTTCTTCGTCTGCTTGACCCAGCGCGTGAGCACGAGCAGCACGGCGGCAAGGACGGTCCCCTGCCAGAAGAGCACGCCGCCGGTGAGCCAGAAGGTCTCGCGCACGACGACAAGTCCCGCCGCCGTGATGAGCGCGGTGGACGCGGGACGCAGGCCGTAGAACGCACCCGCGACGTACTTACTGTCGCGGAACGCCTGCAGGAAAGCCGCGACGATGAGGATCACAATGACGCTCGGCGCAATGAGGCCGACGGTCGCCGTCACCGCGCCGGGCACGCCCCCGGTCAGGAAGCCGACGTAGGTCGCCATGTTGACGCCGATAGGGCCGGGGGTGGACTCGGACACGGCGATCATGTCCGCGAGCTGCGCGCGGGTGAACCAGCCGGTCTTATCCGCCATATCGTAGAGGAACGGAAGTGTGGCCATGCCGCCGCCGATGGCGAAAAGGCCGGTCTTGAAAAATTCCCAGAAGAGCTGTAAATAGAGCATCATTCCGCCTCGCCGCCTTTCTTGAGCGCGACCTGCAGCACAATGCCGCTGACCGCCGCGAACAGCACGAAGATCACCGGCGAAAGGTCGGTGAGCAGCGACGCGAGCAGGATGACCGCGTAGAGCGCAAGCGTCTTTTTATCGACGACCGACTTCTTCCACAGCTTCACCACCGCGTTGAAGATCAGCACGCACACGCACACACGGATGCCCGCAAAAGCGTTTTTGACCCAAGCGACCTCAGCAAAGGTCGTGATAACGCCGGCGAGGAGGGATATAATAATGAGCGAGGGAAACACGACGCCGAGGGTAGCCACCACGCCGCCGACGTTGCCCAGCACCTTGCGTCCCGCGAAGGTCGCGGTGTTCACCGCGATGACGCCCGGGGTACACTGACCGATAGCGAACCAGTCCGCCAGCTCCTCCTCCGTCGCCCAACCCTTATTCTCCACGACCTCGCGCTGCAAAATAGGCAGCATTGCGTAGCCGCCGCCGAAGGTCATCACGCCGACCTTGGCGAAGGTATAAAACAGTTCCCAGAGTCTCTTTGCCATAGCGTCTCCTTTTTTATTCCACATAGCCGTATAGACCGCGCACGGAGACCTCGCCCGTGCGAATGGTCTCGACCGTTCCGTCCGCGCGGCGCACGACAAGGCCGAACTGATCGTCCACGTCCAGCGCCGTGACCTTCTCCTTAACATTCTGCCACAAAAGCTGCACCTCGCGTCCGAGCGTCAGGCAGTCGCGGCGGTAGGACGTGAGGTAGGACGCCGTGTCGCCGCTTTGCAGCGCGGCGTAGAGCTTGTCAAGCTCCTCAATGAGCGCGGCGGCCAGCGCCGCGCGCTGCACGCGCTTTCCTGTCTCCAGATAGAGCGAGGTCGCCACATCGCGGAGCTCCGGCGGGAAGTCCTCGAGCGTGTTGTTGCAGTTGACGCCGATGCCGATGACGGCGTATTGCAGCGCACCGCTCTCACCCTCAAGCGACAGCTCGGTAAGCGTGCCGCTGAGCTTCTTGCCGTTCAGGACAAGATCGTTCGTCCACTTAATCTGCGGCCGCACGCCGCAGGTGCGCTCCACCGCATCGCAGGCCGCCACCGCGCCGAGCGCCGTGAGCGGCAGTATCTTCTCCGGCGCGAGCTGCGGGCGCAGCAGCGCTGAGAGATACACGCCGCGCCCCGGGCTGCTGGAGAAGCTGCGGCCGCGCCGTCCGCGCCCCGCAGTCTGCTCGTCGGCCACCGCCACCGCGCCGTCCGGCGCGCCCTCCGCGGCAATGCGCTTGAGATAGCTGTTCGTGGAATCCACGCTCTCAAAGCAATGGAGCGTGCGCCCGACGGTTTTCGTCTCGCCGAGGCGGCGGCGCAGCTCGCGCTCGCTGAGCACGTCCGGCGAATCCGCCAGCCGGTAGCCCAGCCCCGTCTGCGCCTCGATGGTGTAGCCGTCGCGCCGCAGGGCGCCGACCGCCTTCCACACCGCCGCGCGGGAGATGCCGAGCTGCGCGGAGATGTCCTCGCCGGAGACGAAGTCTCCCGCCTGCGCGCTGAGCAGCGCAAAAATTTTCTCCTTACTCACCGTATCGCCCGCCTCCTGTTCATTTCCTGAAATTTGTAACCGTTTTGTTGTTGACGAACGGCGCCGAAGCACCTACAATAAGGTATTGCAGTGGCTTACGGCGCGGATATTGTAGCACGCATTCCGCCGTTTGTAAACCACTCTTCCTTTTTCATTTTACTGTAGGAGCATCCACCGTGAGCTTTTCGACCTTACCGTTTCTCTTTTATTTTCTGCCCGCCTTTCTGGCGGTATACTATATTGTCCCCGCCCGCTTCCGCAACGCTGTGCTCGCACTGGGGAGCCTGCTCTTCTATTGGCTCGGCGCTGGTACGGGCGCGCTTCTCGTGCTGGTCGCGCTCATTCTCGTCAACTTTGCCGCGGGGCGGCTGATCGAGGACGCGCACGGCGACGAGCGGCGCGCCTGGCTCATCCTCGCGCTCGCGTGCGATGTGGGCAGTCTCTTTTATTTCAAGTACATGGGTTGGTTTCTGGAAAATCTGGGCAGACTGACGAATACCGACTTTTCCTTTTTCCGCGTCGCCCTGCCGCTCGGCGTGAGCTTCTATGTATTTCAGAGCATCGCCTACGTCGCGGACGTCTACCGCGGCGACGCCGAGGCCGAGCGCAGCCTTTTGGACTACGCCGCCTTTCAGGCGATGTTCCCTCAGCTCGTCATGGGTCCCATCCTGCGCCTGCGCGATGTGAGCGCGGAGCTGCACACGAAGCGTCCCTTCTCCCGCGCGGCGGTCGAGAGCGGCTTTTCGCTTTTTGTGGTTGGGCTTGGCTGCAAGGTCGTTCTGGCCGACCAGCTCGCCTCGCTGTGGACGGCGCTCGAACGTATCGGCTTCGCCTATCTCTCCGCGCCGCTGGCGTGGTTCGGCGCGGTGGGCTACAGCCTGCAGCTTTACTACGACTTCGCGGGCTACTCGCTCATGGCGATGGGGCTTGCCCGTATGCTCGGCTTTGTGATCCCGCGCAACTTCGACCTACCCTACTGCTCACGCTCCATCTCCGAATTCTGGCGGCGCTGGCACATCACGCTCGGCATCTGGTTCCGCGACTACCTCTATATCCCGCTCGGCGGCAGCCGGAACGGCAAGCGCCGACTCCTTCTGAGCCTGTTCGTTGTATGGACGCTCACGGGTCTCTGGCACGGCGCAGCGTGGAATTTCGTTCTGTGGGGCCTTGTGCTCTTTGTGTTCATCGCGCTGGAAAAGTTCTGCATCGGCAGCTTCTTAGAGCATCACCGCTTCCTCTCGCGTCTCTATTTTCTCTTTCTTATTCCGCAGACGTGGGTGGTGTTCCGCATCTCTGATCTCGGCGAGCTGGGGGACTACTTCTCCCGTCTCTATCCCTTCCTCAGCAGCGGCGAGAGCGTGTTTGCCGGCGATCTCCTGCGCCAGCTCAAAAGCTACTGGTGGCTCTTTGCTCTCGGCATTCTCCTCACCACGCCTTGGCCGCGCCGCTTCTATGAAAAATACCGCGCGACGCCGCTCGTCTGGCTGCCGCTGTTCGCGGTGTTCTGGCTGTGTCTCTATCTCATCGCAACCGGCACGGGCAACCCGTTCCTCTACGCCCGCTTCTGAATTTTTCTGAAGGAGGTCTTTCCATGTCCCACTTTTCTCCCCTGCTGTGGCTGTGTGCGGTGAGCGCCGCGGCGCTCAATTCCTTCACCGCGCTCGACCCCACCGGCGCTTACGAGCAGTATCTCGACGCGCTGGGCGAGAATACGCCCGCCATCGCCGCCTTTTTTGATGCCGCCGAGAGCGGCGTCTTTCCGTGGACGATCCCCGGCGTGTCTGAGCCGATCCCGAGCCCCGTGCCCGATCTCCTGCCCCAGCCGCCCGAGGTGGTCGATCCGGTGATCCCCGACGAGCCGGAGGAGCCGGTCAGCCAATTTACCACGGTGGACGCGAGCTATTTTGACGACGCGCTCTTTCTCGGCGACTCGCACACCGACGGCTTCCACGACTACGCGGGGCTGGGCAACGCGACCTACTTCACCAAGAACGGTCTGACGGTAAAGGACGTCGTGGAAAAGAGCTTCATCGAGCTGGACGGCAAAAAGGTCACGCTCGCCGAGGCGCTCGGCACGAGGCAGTTCGGCAAGGTCTATATCCTTCTCGGCATCAACGAGATCGGCGCCTACACCGCCGCGGACTGGGCGGCCCAGTACAAATCGCTGCTCGATCTCGTGCGCGAAAAGCAGCCCGACGCGGTCATTTTCATCCAGTCCATCTTCCACACCACGCAGAAGAAGTCGGATAGCTCCTACTTCAAAAACGAGGTCATCAACGAGCGCAACGCCGCCATCGCGCAGCTGGCGGACGGCAAAACGATCTTCTACCTCGACCTCAATCCGCTCTTCGACGATGAGAACGGCGCGCTGCGCGCCGACTACTCCGGCGATGGCGTTCATGTCCGCGCGCCCTACTATGTGCAATGGCGCGATCATCTCTATCAGTTCGGCGTGGTGAAATAACGCAAAAGAATCGCTTCCCTGATCGGGAAGCGATTCTTTATCTGCTGTTTTCGGGAGAAATTACTCCCAGCGGTTCGCCTCGGGCGTGCCGTTCACGTGCTTGACGACCAGTCCCGTCAGGGCAAAGAGGGCGATGGCGTTGGGGATGACCATGAGGTTATTGAACATATCGCTCAGCTCCCACACGAGGTCGCTGGAGGTCAGCGTGCCGAGGAAGATAAACACCAGCGCGATGACGGTGTAGACGACCGTGGACCTCTGACCGAAGAGGTAAGCCATGTTGATCTTGCCGAAGAGGTTCCAGCCGAGAATGGTGGAGAAAGCGAAGAAGAACAGGCAGACCGCGACGAACATCGCGCCCGCGCTCTCGCCGAAGACGACGCCGAAGGCGGTCTGGGCAAGGTTGGTCTTCTTGAGCACGTCCTGCGCCGCAGCCGCGCCGCAGCCGTGGAGCGGGCCGCCCTCGGTGTAGAGGGTGGAGATGATGACGAGGGCGTTGAGGGTGAGGACCACGAAGGTGTCGATGAACACGCCGATCATGGCGACGACGCCCTGCTGGTGGGGATTCTTGACGTTGGCCTGCGCGTGGGCGTGAGGCGTGGAGCCCATACCGGCCTCATTGGAGAACAGGCCGCGCTTCGCGCCCTGGGAGAGTGCGATCTTCAGCGCCGCGCCGAAGCCGCCGCCGATGATGGCCTGCGGGGCAAAGGCATACCGGAAGATCATGCCGAAGGTCGCGGGGACGTACTTGATGCGGGCGATGAGGACGATCAGTCCGCCGGCCAGGAAAACAGCCGCCATGATGGGCACGATCTTCTCGGTCACGGAGGCGAGGCGCTGCACGCCGCCGAGGAAGATGAAGCCGCAGATGGCGACGAGCACCACGCCGATGATCCACGTCGGCACGTTGAAGGCGTTGGAGAAGGTCTCGCCGATGGAGTTGGACTGCACCATGCAGCCGAAGAAGCCGAGCGCCAGAATGATGGCGACGGCGAAGAAGCCCGCGAGGAACTTGCCGAAGCCGCCCTTGAAGGCGGTGGTGATATAGTAAACAGGGCCGCCGAGGACGTTGCCGTCCTTATCCACGGTGCGCGTTTCCTGCGCGAGCGTGGCTTCCGCGTAGATGGTCGCCATGCCGAGGAAGGCGATGACCCACATCCAGAAGATTGCGCCGGGGCCGCCGGTGAGGATCGCGCCGGACGCACCGACGATATTGCCGGTGCCGACCTGCGCCGCAATGGCGGTGGCGAGCGCCTGGAAGGAGCTCATGCCGCTCTCCTGCTTTCCGCCGCGGAGACTGAGGCTGCCGAACACGCTGTTCCAGCCCTCCTTGAAGTGACGGACCTGCACAAAGCGGGTCTTGATGGAGTACCACAGACCAACGGCGATGAGCAGCGCGACCAGAATGTAGTCGGACAGGTAGCCGTTGATCTTCTGCACAATGGGGAGAAGTGTTTCAGTCATGGGAAATTTCCTCCTAAAAATGTAGTGCCCCGCTTTCCTTCCTCCTCTCGCTTTGCAGACAAAGCAAAAAACAGGGCCGCCGAAGAAATCGACAGCCCTGATCCAAGTTCCCATCCATGAAAAAACAGCGCAGCAAAACCGCATAGCGGTTTCCTGCCCTGTCTTCTTTGCCTGAGAGATTCAACCCGCGCGGGGCCTTACACCTTCGGCACTCATTGCTGAGATTTTCCAGAGCCATCTCCACCCCCAGTCTCCCTGCGGATTCAAGGGGCTTCTACGAACTAAGGACAGGATACCCGTCTTTTCGCTGCTTGTCAACAGGGATTTTAACGCGCTCTGAACGGAGAGAGGAGAAAACGGCTGCTTTGCAGCCGTTTTCTTTCTCTTTTTCGGGAATTGTTCAAATTCACCAAATTATTCTCTTTTTCGCGCCCGGATTTGGCGTTGTATTTAAGTTTTCTATCGAAGATGCAGATCAATTAGAATTGTCTATCAATTCTCCGGATCGCCAGCTCCTCGTAGCCGGTCGCCTCGTCGCGCTCGCGGGTAAAGACGGTGTCCGGCAGCTCGGCGAGGACGATCTCCGCCGTGGTGTTCACAAGGCAGCCGGGGCGCAGATGTCCGCCGAACACACTCAGGTCACGGTGGGCAAGGCTCGCGTGCAGGTGGCTGCCGTGCTCGCTGACCGTGCCCATGAGCGAGACGATCTCCACATCCTCCGTGCCGCTCTGCACATCGACGCCGCTCGCGTCGCGCAGCTCCCAGCGGTAGACGCAGCCGACGGCGGAGAGCACGACGCCCGCGGCGATATGATGCGCGTCGGCATAGCGTTGGATGCTTTCATACAGATCTTCGCCGCGATGCAGGCGAAAGCAATGGTACATGGCACTTCTCCTTTACACCACCTGAAAGAGGTAGAATTTGAGGTAGTCCGTCTCCGGCACATTCCAGAGGATCGGATGGTCGGGGGATTGCTGACGGGCCTCGATCTGGCGCAGCTCCACGCCCGCGTCCAGTGCGGCGGAGCGCAGCATTTTTTCAAACAGCTCGCTCGGCATGAAGTGGCTGCACGAGGCGGTGGCGAAGTAGCCGCCGCGCGGCAGCAACCGCAGGGCGCGGAGGTTGATGTCCTTATAGCCGCGCTCGGCGCTCTTCACCGTTTTGCGCGACTTGGTGAAGGCCGGCGGGTCGAGGATGATGAAGTCATACGGCTTGCCGCCCTTTTTCTCCAGCTCGGTGAGAAGGTCGAACACGTCCGCGGTCAGGAAGTCCATGCGGCCCTCCAGCCTATTGCGCACGGCGTTCGCGCGGGCCATGTCGATGGCGCTCTGCGAGATGTCCACGGCGGTGACGTGCTCCGCGCCGCCCCGCGCGGCATTGAGCGCAAAGGAGCCGGTGTGGGTGAAGCAGTCGAGCACGCGGCGGCCGCGGGCAAGGCGCGCGACCGCGAGGCGGTTATACTTCTGGTCGAGGAAGAAGCCGGTCTTCTGGCCGTTCTCCACGTCCACGCGGTAATAGACGCCGTTCTCGCAGATCTCCGTCACGGCGCTCGCGGGCACGTCCCTGCCCTCGAGCGGGAACCAGCCCTTCCCCTGCTCCATACCCTCAAGGGCGCGGATGGCCGCGTCGTTGCGCTCGAAAACGCCGTCGATCACAACGCCGTCCTCGGCGAGGACCTCGACGAGCAGCGGGAAAAGCATCTCCTTGATGCGCTCCATGCCGACGGAGAGGGTCTGCGTGACGAGCAGGCTTTCAAAGCGGTCCACCGTCAGGCCGGGGAAGCCGTCCGCCTCGCCGAAGATGACGCGGCAGCAGGAAACGTCCGCGCCCATGACCGTCTTGCGGTAGTCCCAGGCATAGCGGATGCGGCGGCGCCAGAAGTCCGCGTCGAAGCGGTCGTTCGCGTTGCAGGAGAGCAGACGGATACGGATCTTGCTCTCGCGGGAGAAAAAGCCGCTGCCAAGGTATTTCCCTTTCTCGCTCACCGCGTCCACGAGCGCGCCGTTTTCCACGCCCTCGGGCGCGGAGACGATCTCCTGCGCGTAGATCCACGGGTGGCCGCCCTCGACCCAGCGGGTCCCCTTGGCGGTGATGGTGAAGCGGGGATAGGCTCTTTCTGCTTTCATGGCGTGACCTGCCTTCCTGAGATTCTCGGAAAACTATAGCACAGGGCAGGAGAAAAGGCAAGGCGAACGCCTTGCCTTTTCCGATCGTTTTTTACTTGCACAGTCCGCTCAGCTCCTCGCAGAAGCTCTGCGCCGAGGCTTCGTCCCGCATGACGACGAGCACCGTATCGTCGCCGCAGACGCAGCCGATCATGGCGGGCAGATCGTCCATCGCGTCGAAAGCCGCGCCCGCCGCGCTGGCAAGCCCCGGCATCGTCTTGAGGACCACAAGGTTCTGCGCGCAGTCCACACTCAGGCTGCACTCGCGCAGGATGCGCTGGAGCCGGTCGTTAAAGTCGCAGCCCGTCGAGCGCGCCGAGGAGGCGTAGCGGTAGCGTCCGCCGCCGCACGGCTCTTTATACAGGTGCAGCTGCTTGATGTCGCGGGAAACAGTCGCCTGCGTGCTGGGGATGCCGCATTCGGAAAGCCGCTCGAGCAGCTCCTCCTGCGTTTCGATCGCGTACTGCGCGATCAGTTCAAGGATCTTCTCCTGTCGCTTGCTCTTCATAGCCTACCCCCACCGTATGTTATTTCATGCGTGGTTCTGCAGCTATTATACCGTAATATCAAAAATTATGCAACGATGTATGCAAAAATAACCGTTCACTGGCACATGCGGCACACGCCGCGCGGAAATCAGTGGAATACGCGGGCGACGCGGTGCATCAGCGCGGAGGTCAGGCCGCAGCCCTCGTCGTCGCCGATGAGGTTCGCCGTTTCCTGTGAGGAGAGGAAGTTGCCGACGCTGTCGTAGCCGAAGAAGGTGATCTCGTCGCCGACCTTGGCATCCTCCACGCCGGTGACATCCACGAAGCACTGATCCATGCAGCACGCCAGCAGCGGGCAGCGCTTGCCGCCCACGAGCACCGGCGCGTGGCACGCCACAAGCTTTTCGTTCAGGCCGTCGCCGTAGCCGACGCCGACGGTCGCCACGACGGTATCCTTATCCAAAACGTACTTGCCGAAGTAGGCGAGCGAGTCGCCCGCGTGGCGCTGCTTGACGTTGGTGAGATAACTGCGCCAGGAGACGACCTCCTGAATGTTGCCGAGCGGCTTTTTCGGATGGTCCATATAGAGCCGGCGGCCAATGCGCACGGCGTCGAGCGCGTACTGCGGGAAGAGCTCGGAGCTCTCCGAGGCACTGATGTGGCACATCGGGACCGGAATGCCCGCCGCCTTGAGCTGCTCCGCGCCGGCAAGCAGCTTCTTATACTGCGCCTCGCAGACCTCGGCGTTGCCGGGCCACGCGAAATGAGAGAACGCGCCGGTGACATGGACCCACTCCTGCGCCGCCTTGAGCTCCCCGATCAGCGCGGCGAGCTCCTCGCCCGGCTCCACGCCGATGCGGTGCATACCGGTCTCCAGCTTGATCTGCACGTTCAGCGGCTTGCTCTGCGCCTTGCAGACCTCCGCAAGCTCCGGCACCATGCCGAGGCGCGAGACGGTCACGGTCAGGTCACATTCGACCGCAGGCGCATACTGGAACGGCAGCGTGCTGCCCATGATCAGGATGTCCTGACGGATGCCCTCACGGCGCAGCGTCACGCCCTCAGAGACGTTGGCGACGGCAAAGCAGCCGATCTCCGGAAAGGCGCTGAGCGTCCGCGCGACGCCGACCATTCCCATGCCGTAGGCGTCGTCCTTGACGACGGGGATGAGCTTCGTCCCCGCCGGGAGCGAGCGCAGGATCGTGCGCACGTTTTCGCGCAGCTTGTCGGTATCGACGATCAGGCTTGAGTTGTTGAGCACTCCGTAGGTCGTATTCATATCCTATCCTCACTTCCCGCACATCTCGCGAACGAGCCGAGATGCGCCCTTGTACTTTTGAGATTTCATTCGGCGTATACAGCCGTTTTGCGTATTTTCATTCGGTATTTACTCGATTTTTTCGTATTTTATCTCTTTTCTTTTTGGATTGCAAGTCTCTTTTGCATCTGCAACGGATTCTTGTCATTTTGCATAAGAAAATTTAATTATTGTGCGTGAATTTTGAATATCAAACCGATTGACTTTGCATGAATATCCTCTTATACTATGTCATCATTTTGATTCGCGAATATAAATTCATATTTACCCGCTACCGAGGAAACTCCGGCACCCCCCATCCCGATCTTCCTTCCCGCCGGAGCTTACTGCGAATGTGCAAGGTCCCTTGAGGCTTTGCACATTCGCTGCGTTTTGGGTGAAAAACTGCTAATTTCCGCTTGCTTTTTGTCCGGGACTGTGGTATGATTACATCCTGTGAATACAGCGCGTTCTGCGTTTATCAACTGATTGGAGGTCTCCTGTTATGGAACTGTTTATCACCATTCTTCAGCTCATCTGCGGTCTGATCGTCATCGGCATCGTGCTCTTCCAGAGCGGCAAGTCCGCCGGCCTGAGCGGCGCCATCGGCGGCGTGGCCGATTCCTTTATGGCGAAGAACAAGGCCAAGAGCATGGACGCCAAGCTCGCCCGCGCGACCAAGTGGGTCGGCGCTGCGTTCATCGTCCTGACGCTCGTTCTCAACATGCTGTAATTTTTCGCGCATATTCGACGATTTGTAATCAAAAAGAGCTGCCGGAGCCTCGCTTCGGCAGCTCTTTTTCTCTGTCTCACGCGATCCGCTTGAGCTCGTCGGGACGGATGTAGAGCTTTCCCGGCTCCGGCTCGACACCCTTTTGCCGAAAGAGCTCCTCTAAGGTGACAAAGCGGTAGCCCTGCGGGGTCAGGGCGTCGATGGCGCGCAGCGCCGCCTCGACGCTTGTGGTGTAAGGGTCGTGCAGGAGAATGATGTCGCCGTCGCGGGCATGGTCGATGATGTCCTGCGCTACGGCGTCGGCGTCCAGCCTGCGCCAGTCCTCCGTATCCAGCGACCAGTAGACCATCGGCACCTCGACCGCCGCGGCGGTCTGCGGGGCGAGAAAGCCCCACGGCGGGCGGAGCCAATAGACTCCGTCGCCAAGAAGCGCGCGCAGCGTCTCATCGGTCGCAGCGATCTCGCGCAGGCGCTCGGCGGGGTCGCCGCGGCTGAGATCCATGTGCGTAAAGGTATGGCTGCCGACCTGATGCCCCTCGTCCGCCATGCGGCGCACGGTGTCCTCATGCCCGGCGATTTGCTCGCCGATCAGGAAGAAGGTCGCCTTGGCGCCCCGCTCCGCGAGGCCGTCGAGCAGCTGCTCGGTGGTCTCGGGCCATGGGCCGTCGTCGAAGGTCAGCGCCACATATTTCTCCGGCACAGCCGCCGGCTCCGCGGCAGAGGCCGGCAGACTTTCCTCCGAACGCGGCGCAAGCGCCAGCAGCGGTACGGCGAGCATACACAGCAGCGCCCGCCGCTTTTTCCTTGTCATTCCATCGCCCCCTCGGAGGAGCTTATGCGCCCGGCGGCGCGCTTATCCCTGCGGGACGGGCCGCGGATCGTTCTTTTCCCTCCGATGCACTGCGGCGTGCAACAGAGGGCGTTTTGCGCCGCAAGGAAAACAGGCGTTTCCGACCATGCGGCAGAGAAGCATAAAAAGTCCTTTTGTATGGCTTCGCGATCTGCCATACAAAAGGACTTTTTACTTACGCTGTTATGCTTAGACCAGCTCGATGATGGCCGTCTCAGCAGCGTCGCCGCGGCGAACGCCGGTGCGGACGATGCGGGTATAGCCGCCATTGCGCTCAGCATAGGCGGGGGCCAGCTCCTTGAAGGTCTTCTTGCAGACGTCTTCGCGGGTGATGAAAGCCATCGCCTGACGATAAGCCGCCAGATCGCCCTTCTTGCCGAGGGTGATCATCTTCTCAGCCAGGGGCTTGATCTCCTTGGCGCGGGTGACGGTCGTTTCCATCTTGCCGTTGTCCAGAAGGTCGGTGACCTGCTGACGGAGCATCGCCATACGCTGATCGGTAGTCTTACCGAGCTTACGAGTTCCGGGCATGTTGGTTTTCCTCCTTATCAGGATAAGTTAGCGGGTCTTCGTCCTGCGGCGCTGCCGCAGGCGACAGCCCCTGTCAGTTGTTGTCGTCGCTGGCGAGGGACAGGCCCATCATAGCCAGCTTGTTGATGACCTCTTCGAGGCTCTTGCGGCCCAGGTTGCGGACCTTCATCATATCGTCCTCGGTCTTGGAGATCAAGTCCTCGACGGTGTTGATGTTGGCGCGCTTGAGGCAGTTGAAGCTGCGCACGGAGAGATCGAGCTCCTCGATGGTCAGCTCCAGCACCTTGTCGCGCTGGGTCTCGGCCTTCTCGACGACGGTGGACTTGCCGCCCATAGCGTCGGACAGGTCGGTGAAGAGAGCAAAGTGATCGCAGAGGATCTTGGCACCGAGGGACACCGCGTCACGGGACGAGATGGTGCCGTCGGTCCAGACCTCGAGCGTCAGCTTGTCGAAGTCGGTCATGTTGCCCACGCGGGTGTTTTCCACGGTGTAGTTGACCTTGTAAACAGGCGTGTAGATCGAATCGACCGGAATGAGGCCGATCGTGGTCTGCGCCGGCTTGTTGCGGTCAGCGGGGACATAGCCGCGGCCGTGGCTGAGCGTCAGCTCCATGTTGAGTGTCGCTCCGGCGTCGAGCGTTGCGATGTGCAGGTCGGGATTGAGGACCTCGACCTCGCTGTCGCACTTGATGTCGCCGGCCTTGACCTCGCAGGGACCGGTGGCCTCGATGAAGACCGTCTTGGTGCCCTCCGCGTTGTGGAGCTTGGTGATCAGGCTCTTGACGTTGAGGACGATCTCCGTCACATCCTCCTTGACGCCGGGGATGGTGGAGAACTCATGCTGCACACCGGCGATCTTGATGGCGGTAGCTGCGGTGCCGGGGAGCGAAGAGAGCATAATGCGGCGCAGGGCGTTGCCCAGCGTAATGCCGTATCCACGCTCCAAAGGCTCGACAACGTACTTGCCGTAAGAGCTGTTTGCGGAGTCTTCGATACACTCGATCTGGGGCTTTTCAATTTCAATCATGCAGTTACCCTCCTTCATCTTCTCATTGCGGTGGCGCATTGCTGCGCCCCGCCGGCAATTCCTATCATTATTGAGGGTATCCTCCGATTACTTGGAGTACAACTCAACGATGAGGTGCTCCTCAACAGGAACGTCGATCTCCTCGCGGGCGGGAAGACGAGTGATGGTGCCCTTGAGAGCATTCTTCTCGCGCTCCATCCACACGGGCTGCAGGAACACGGGCGCGTCCTGACCCAGCAGGCGCTTGAAGCACTCGGCGGAGCGGCTGCTCTCTGCGACCTCGATCACATCGCCGGCCTTGACGAGGTAGGAAGGAATGTTGACCTTCTTGCCGTTGACGGTGAAGTGGGCGTGGCTGACGAGCTGACGGGCCTGACGGCGGGTCATCGCAAAGCCCATGCGATAGACGACGTTGTCCAGACGGCGCTCGACGGTGATGAGCAGGTTGTCACCGGTCTTGCCGGGAGCCGCAGCGGCCTTCTCATAGTAATCATGGAACTGCTTTTCCAGGATACCGTAGATGAACTTGACCTTCTGCTTCTCAGCAAGCTGGATGCCATACTCGCTCTTTTTTCTCTTCATCTGGCTGCCGGGGTTGCGGTTCGTGGTCTTCTTCGCATAACCCATAACGGCAGGAGAAATGCCTAAAGCCTTGCAGCGCTTGGCGATCGGCTGCATATTCTTAGCCATATTGCTTGTTACCTCCTCTTTCGATTAAACGCGGCGGCGCTTCGGGGGACGGCAGCCATTGTGAGGAATCGGCGTAACGTCCTTGATCATGGTGACCTCGAGACCCACAGCCTGCAGGGCGCGGATGGCCGCTTCACGACCCTGACCGGGACCCTTGACAAAGACCTCGACGGTCTTGAGACCATGCTCCATAGCGGCGGTAGCCGCCGTCTCAGCAGCGCTCTGCGCGGCGAAGGGAGTGGACTTCTTGCTGCCGCGGAAACCGAGACCACCGGAGGAAGCCCAGGAAAGGGCGTTGCCCTGAGAGTCGGTCACCGTGACCATGGTGTTGTTGAAGGAAGAACGAATGTGGACCTGTCCACGCTCAATGTTCTTCTTTTCGCGACGGCGGCGGATAACCTTCTTGCCGTTAGCCTTAGCAGTAGCCATATTCTATTCTCCCTCCTTACTTCTTCTTGTTCGCAATGGTCTTCTTGGGGCCCTTGCGGGTGCGTGCGTTGGTCTTGCTGCGCTGACCGCGAACGGGCAGGCCGCGGCGATGACGGGTGCCGCGATAGCAACCGATCTCGCTCAGACGCTTGATGTCGAGCGCGGTCTGGCGGCGCAGGTCGCCCTCGACCATGTAGCCGTGGTCGATGGCTTCACGCAGCTTGGCCTCTTCCGCGTCGGTCAGATCCTTCACGCGGGTGTCGGGGTTAATGCCTGTCTGCGCCAGAATGTCCTGAGCGCTCTTTCTGCCAATGCCGTAGATGTAAGTCAAACCGATTTCGATTCGCTTATCCTTGGGCAGGTCAATACCGGCAATACGTGCCATACTCTTTAACCTCCAATTAAGTCTTAGCCCTGGCGCTGCTTGTGCTTGGGATTCTCGCAAATGACCATGACACGGCCTTTACGACGAATGATCTTGCACTTCTCGCACATGGGCTTCACGGACGGTCTTACTTTCATGTCGATAAACCTCCATTACTTAGTACGCCAGGTAATGCGACCGCGGGTCAGGTCGTAGGGAGACATCTCCACCGTGACCTTGTCACCTGGCAGGATCCTGATGAAATTCATTCTGAGCTTTCCGGAAATATGCGCCAATATCGTGTGTCCATTTCCAATGTCTACTTGGAATGTGGTGTTGGGCATCGCCTCAACGACAGTGCCTTCCACTTCGATCATGTCGGATTTTGCCAAAGTGTTGATCCCTCCTGGTCTTGATTACCGTGCTCGCCGCGATAGACGGCGAGGGCTTTACGAAGCTCACTGTTTGTAATGATCTCGCTGCTTCTGAGCTTTGCGGCGAGCTCCTCCGGCGCGGCTCCCGCGCGCTGAACGTGCCTGCACTTCTTGCGCTTGGGATCTTCGAGCCGTCTGGACTTGCCGTCCGCGAGCAGAAGATATTCGTCCTGAATATCCACAACGAAGAAGAGCTTGCCCTTCTCCCTGCCCGCCGTCGCTAAAACAAGGTCGCTCTTCGCAATGTCCATCCGCACGTCCTCAGATCTCGGGAAGCGTCAGAAGCTCCGCTTCGCCGTCGGTGATGAGGATCGTGTTTTCGTAGTGTGCGGCAAGCGAACCGTCTTGGGTCTTGACAGTCCAACCGTCCGGCATGACCCGGACTGCCGCGCCACCCGCGTTCACCATGGGCTCAACTGCGATCGTCATGCCGCGCAGCAGTCTCGGACCGTGGCCCGGCGCGCCGAAGTTCGGCACCTCGGGGCTCTCGTGCATCTTTCTGCCGATGCCGTGACCGACATACTCGCGCACGACGCTGTAGCCATTGTCCTCAACGTATTTCTGCACCGCCGCAGAGATGTCCGAAAGGCGCTGGCCCTCGCGGGCGAATCGGATGCCTTCGAAGAAGCTCTGCTGTGTGACGTCGATGAGCCGCTGGGCCTCGGCGGAAATTTTTCCGCAGGGGTAAGTGGCCGCGCAGTCGCCGTGGAAGCCGCCGATGTAGGCGCCCACATCCACGCTCACGATGTCGCCCTCCTTGAGCACCCGGGGACCCGGGATGCCGTGGATGATCTCATCGTTCACGCTGACGCAGACGCTGGCCGGATAGCCGCTGTAATTGAGGAACGACGGCTCGGCTCCCTGCGATTTGATGAACCTGTACACTGCTTTGTCAATTTCGTGGGTTGTTACGCCGGGCTTTACCATTTCCCCTGCTAACGCACGGGCAGCCGCGGTAATTTTTCCCGCTCGGCGCATCAATTCGATCTCGTGTGCCGATTTCAAAGTGATCATTGTACACCTCTCATTTCAGCACGGCGAGGATCGCCTTGGAGGTGGCCTCGACCGAGCCCATATCCTCCACCGGGTACAGAACGCTGCGGGACTTATAGAAGTCCTTGAGCGGTTCCGTCTCCCTATGATAGACCGCAAGACGGTTCTTCACCGTCTCCGGTGCATCATCCTTACGGGTGACGAGCTTGCCGCCGCAGACGTCGCAGACGCCCTCGGTCCTGGGCGGAACCGCCTTGATATGGTAGCTCGCGCCGCAGTGCTCGCACACCCTGCGTCCGCTCATGCGCTCCTCGATGGTCTCGTCGGAGACCTCGAGGGAAACGACATGATCGAACCGGATACCGGCTGCCTCGAGCGCTTCCGCCTGCGCGATCGTGCGGGGCACACCGTCGAGGATGTAGCCCTTCGCACAATCGGATTCGGCAAGACGCTCGGTGATAATGCCGATGATGACCTCATCGGGCACCAGATGGCCTTCATCCATATAGGTCTTGGCCTTCATTCCCGTCGGCGTGCCGTTTTTGATGGCCGCGCGCAGAATGTTTCCGGTGGAGATCGTCGGGATCCCGAGCTCGGCGGCGAGGATCGCGGCCTGTGTGCCCTTTCCCGCGCCGGGAGCGCCCAATAAAATCAGTTTCATGTTTTCGCCTTTCTTACTCGAGGAAGCCCTTGTACTGACGCATCAGCATCTGGGACTCCAAAGCCTGAACGGTCTCCAGCGCAACACCGACAACGATGATGACCGAGGTGCCGCCGATGGCGAGGCTGTAGTTATCCAGAGCCTTGCCGACGATCAGCGGCGCGATGGCCACGATGCCGAGGTAGATCGCACCGAACAGCGTGACCTTGTTGAGCACCTTCGCGATGAACTGGCTGGTGGGCTGGCCCGGACGGAAGCCGGGGATGAAGCCGCCGTTCTTCTTGAGGTTGTTGGAGATCTCAACGGGGTTGAACTGAATGGTAGCATAGAAGTAGCTGAAGCCGATGATCATCAGGAAGTACACGATCAGGTAAAGAACGGACTTCGTGTCGATCGCGCTGTAGATGGAGTAAGCGACGGGGCTGGTATCCTTGTCGGGGGTGCCGACAAAGGCCCAGACCGTGGCAGGCAGAGAAGCGATGGACTGCGCGAAGATGATGGGCAGAACGCCGGACATATTGACCTTCATGGGAAGGGTGGATGCCTGGCCGCCGTACATCTTGCGGCCGACCTGACGCTTCGCATACTGCACGGGGATACGGCGCTCGGCGCCGTTGACGTGGACGATGAGGACGATCATCGCAAGGATGCCGAGGAGCACCAGCGCCAGCCACAGGTAGCCGATGCTGCCCTTCTGAGCAACGAAGTAGCGGCCGGTGGTGAACGCGGTGGGGATACGGGCGAGGATACCGGCGAAGAGGATCATGGAGATGCCGTTGCCGATACCGAACTCGTTGACCTGCTCGCCGAGCCACATGACGAAGGACGAACCGGCGACGAGGGTCACGATGATGACCAGAGCCGGCCAGATGCCGGACTGCTCGAGGATGCCGTAGTTCTTGCAGATCATGTAGTAGCCGAAGGCCTGGAGAAGAGCGATGGCGACCGTCGCGTAGCGCGTGATGGAGGCGATCTTCTTCTTGCCGGCCTCACCGCCGTCACGGGCAAGACGCTCGAGGGCGGGGATGGCAATGGTCAGCAGCTGGATGATGATCGAGCTGTTGATGTAGGGCTGCACACCGAGGGCGAAGACCGTAGCCTGCGCGAAGGCGCCGCCGGACATCACATTGTAGAGACTCAGGAGGCTGCCGCCGGTGGAATCAATGTAGGCACCGAGCAGCTCCGTGTTGATATAGGGGGTGGGGATCGCGTTACCGACGCGGAAGATGAGCAGGATCAGCAGAGTGAATACGATCTTCTTACGCAGTTCGGGAATGCCCCAAGCTTTACGGATCGTCTGGATCACTTAGATCACCTCTGCCTTTCCGCCTGCTGCCTCGATAGCCTCCTTGGCAGAAGCGGAGAAAGCAGAAGCCTCCACGTTGACCTTCTTCGTGACCTTGCCGTTGCCAAGGACCTTGTAGCCGTACTCGCACTTGTTCAGGATACCCTTGGCAAGCAGAGCCTCGGCGTTGACGGTCTCACCGTCCTCGAACACGTTGAGCGCGCTGAGGTTGATGATCTCATAGGGCTTTGCAAAAATGTTGTTGAAGCCGCGCTTCGGGGTACGGCGCGCCAGAGGCATCTGGCCGCCTTCAAAACCGATGCGGACACCGCCGCCGCTGCGGGCCTTCTGACCCTTGTGACCGCGGCCGCCGGTCTTGCCGTTGCCGGAACCGGCACCGCGACCCTTGCGGTAAGCCTCTTTGGTGGAGCCGGCGGCAGGAGACAGTTCATGTAACTTCATTAGACAGCTCCTCCTTACTTTTCTTCGGTGACCTGCAGCAGGTACCCGATCTGGGCGATCTTGCCGCGGGTCTGATCGTTATCGGGCTGCACGGTGGCGTCGCCGATCTTGCGCAGGCCGAGGGAGTTGGCAGTGGCGATGTGCTTTTCCAGTCTGCCATTGAGGCTCTTGACGAGCTTGACGTTCAGATTAGCCATGTTTACTGCCTCCTTATCCCACGATTTCTTCCACGCTCTTGCCGCGGATCTTGGCGACCTGCTCGGGGCTACGCATAGCCTTCAGGCCCTCGAAAGCGGCGCCGACAACGTTATTGGCGTTGTTGGAGCGCAGGCACTTGGTACGAATATCCTTGATACCCGCAGCCTCGACGACGGCACGCACAGCGCCGCCGGCGATGACGCCGGTACCGGGGGCGGCGGGCTTCATGAGCACGCGGCCCGCGCCGAACTCACCGATGGTCTCGTGAGGAATGGTGGTGCCGGACAGGGTCACGGTGACCATGTTCTTCTTGGCAGCCTCCAGACCCTTGCGGATCGCTTCGGGAACTTCAGCAGCTTTGCCAAGGCCGTAACCGACCTTGCCTTTTCCGTCGCCGACGACCATCAGCGCGGAGAACTTCATGACACGGCCGCCCTTAACGGTCTTGGAAACACGGTTGAGGGCAACGAGCTTTTCCATGTATTCGCTCGGTTCACGTTCAAATCTGGGCATTTCGTTGTTCCTCCTTCTTAGAATTCCAGACCGCCCTCACGGGCGCCTTCGGCCAGCTCAGCAACACGACCATGGTACAGGTAACCGCCGCGGTCGAACACGACCACGTCGATGCCCTTGGCCTTGGCGCGCTCAGCGACCAGCTTGCCAACGGCGCGGGCAGCAGCCTTGTTGCCGCCGTTGCCTTCGATCTCTTTGTCCAGAGAGGACGCCGCGACGAGAGTGTTGCCCGCGACATCGTCGATGATCTGGGCATAGATGTTCTTCTCGCTGCGGAACACGTTCAGACGGGGACGCTCGGGAGTGCCGGAGATCTTCGCACGCACTCTCTTGTGGCGCTTAATGCGCTGCGCGTTAGTATCGGGTCTTTTAATCATATCGGCACACCTCCTTACTTCTTGGCGCCGGTCTTACCGACCTTGCGGCGAATGACTTCATCCGCATACTTGATGCCCTTGCCCTTGTACGGCTCGGGAGGACGCTTCTCGCGGACCTCCGCGGCGAACTGACCGACCTTCTGCTTGTCGCAGCCGTGAATGACGATCTTGTTCTGCGCGGGGACCTCGATGGTGATGCCCTCGATCTCGGGCACCTCAACGGGGTGGGAGTAACCGATGGTCAGGATGAGCTTGCTGCCCTCCTTGGCGGCACGGTAACCGACACCGTTGATCTCGAGCTCCTTCTTGTAGCCCTCGCTGACGCCGACCACCATATTGTGGAGCAGCGCGCGGGTCAGGCCGTGGAGAGCGCGGTTTTGCTTCTCATCGTTGGGACGCGCGACGTGAACGACGCCGGCTTCCTGGGTGAGAGTCATCGTGGGATAAAGCTGCTGGGTCAGGGAACCCTTGGGGCCCTTGACGGTGACAAGGTTGCCCTCGCCGATGGTGACTTCGACACCGGCGGGAATGTGCACGGGCATTCTACCAATTCGACTCATTGTTCAATACCCTCCTTACCACACGAACGCAAGGACTTCGCCGCCGACGTGAGCCGCGCGAGCAGCCTTGTCGGTCATAACGCCCTTAGAGGTGGAGACGATGGCAATGCCGAGGCCGCGGAGAACGCGGGGCAGCTCGTCCGCGCCGACGTAAACACGCAGGCCGGGCTTGCTGACGCGGCGAAGACCGGTGATGACCTTGTCCTTGCCGTTGTACTTCAGGGTGATGTGAATGACGCCCTGAGTACCATCGTCAACGATCTGATAGCTCTTGATATAGCCCTCATCCAGCAGGATCTGAGCAATGCTCTTCTTCATGTTGGAGGCGGGAACGTCAACGGTGTCGTGACGGGCACTGTTGGCGTTGCGGATACGGGTGAGCATATCCGCAATGGGATCGGTGATATGCATAGTGTAAATCCTCCTAATTTAGAGTTACGGAGTTTCCCCCGTTTCGGTCACGAGGTATCACTGCCAATTTGGAGCGTGCCCACACGCGTGTGACCACGCGTAATTGACAGTGACCTTTCGCGATCCTTATCGCCAGAGCGTCCATATCACAACGCTCGTGGTTAAGAGTTGGGGCGGAGAGCAGGCTCTCCTAAACGGTTCTTCCTGAGATTTTTTCGTCAGACGAGGCGAAGCGACGCCGCTGTACTTTGTGTACAGCAAGGAGCTTCAACGAAGTATGGCGGAAAAAGACTTAGAAAGAGGCTTTGCGGACGCCGGGGATCTCGCCCTTGTACGCCAGCTCGCGGAAGCAGATACGGCAGACGCCGTAGTCACGCAGATAGGCGTGGGGACGGCCGCAGATCTTGCAGCGGTTGTACTTGCGGGTGGAGAACTTAGCAGGAGCCTGCTGCTTGAGAATCATAGATTTCTTAGCCATTTCACATATCCTCCTACTTAGCGTTCAAAGGGAGCGCCGACCAGGGTCAGCAGCTCGCGGGCCTCTTCGTCGGTCTGCGCGGTGGTGCAGATGACGATGTCCATGCCGCGGATCTTGTCGATCTTGTCGTACTCGATCTCGGGGAAGATCAGCTGCTCCTTGATGCCGAGGGCATAGTTGCCGCGGCCGTCGAAGGCGTTCGCGCTGATGCCGCGGAAGTCGCGGACACGGGGAAGCGCCACGTTAAAGAGACGATCGAGGAACTCCCACATCTTATCGCCGCGGAGGGTGACCTTCGCGCCGACGGGCATACCTTCACGCAGCTTGAAGTTCGCAACGGACTTCTTGGCGTTGGTGATGATGGCCTTCTGGCCGGTGATGGTGGAGAGGTCACGGACGACGGCCTCGAGGACTTTCGCGTTCTCGCGAGCCTCGCCGCAGCCGACGTTGACGACGACCTTCTCGATCTTGGGGACCTGCATGGTGGAGGTGTAGCCGAACTTCTTAAAGAGAGCGGGCGCCACTTCCGCAACGTACTTGTCTTTCAGTCTTGCCATAGTGTTACGACTCTCCTTTCTTACAGCTCAGCGCCGCACTTCTTGCAGACGCGGGTCTTCTTGCCGCCCTCGACCTTGTGGGCGACGCGGGTGCCCTTGCCGCACTTGGGGCAGACCACCTGGACCTTGGAGGCATACAGAGCCGCTTCGCGCTCCACGATGCCGCCGGTCTCGCCCTGCTTGCGGGGCTTGATGTGGCAGGTCACCTTGTTGATGCCCTCGACCACGACCTTGGCTTCGCTGGGAACGGTGCCGAGCACCTTGCCCTGCTTGCCCTTGTCCTTGCCGGACAGGACGATAACGGTATCGCCCTTTTTCACATTCATAGCCATTTCTTCAAGCCCTCCTTACACAACTTCGGGAGCGAGGGACAGGATCTTCATGTAATCCTTGTCGCGCAGCTCACGGGCGACGGGCCCAAAGATACGGGTGCCGCGGGGATTCTTGTCGTCCTTGATGAGGACGGCAGCGTTCTCGTCAAAGCGGACATAGGTGCCGTCGTTGCGGCGGACGCCCTTGGCGCTGCGGACGATAACGGCCTTGACGACCTCGCCCTTCTTGACCGTGCCGCCGGGGGTAGCCTTACGGACAGAGGCAACGATCACGTCGCCGATGTTGCCGTACTTACGGCTGGAGCCGCCGAGCACACGGATGCACTTGATTTCCTTGGCACCGGTATTATCGGCAACCTTGAGGAAACTCTCTTGCTGAATCATACTTCCGGTACCTCCTTACTTAGCCTTTTCGACGATCTCGACCACGCGCCAGCGCTTGTCCTTGGACAGGGGGCGGGTCTCCATCACCTTAACGGTATCGCCGATACCGCATTCGTTGTTCTCATCGTGGGCCTTGAGCTTATAGGTGCGGCCGACGATCTTCTTGTACAGGGGGTGAGCGACGCGGTCGGCGATGGCGACGACGACGGTCTTATCCATCTTGTCGGAGACGACCTTGCCCACGCGGACCTTACGGGAGGAAATTCTCTTCTCTTCCATGTTACTTCTCCTCCTTTTCACGGATCATGGTTTTGACTCGGGCAATATCACGCTTGGTCTCAACGAGCTTCTGAGGATTGTCAAGCTGATTGGTCGCGTGCTGCATACGCAGGAAAAACAGATCCTTCTTCAGGGCGTCGAGCTTCTCATTGAGCTGAGCGACGCTCATTGCACGAACTTCACTTGCCTTCATCTTCATTCACCTACTTCCTGGGTCTCGGTGTCCTCGCGGGCGACGACCTTCGTCTTGATGGGCAGCTTGTGGCTGGCCAGACGGAGCGCCTCGCGGGCGACATCTTCGGGGACGCCGGCGATCTCAAACATGACACGGCCGGGCTTAACAACGGCAACCCAATACTCAGGGGAGCCCTTACCGGAACCCATACGGGTCTCAGCCGGCTTCTGAGTGACGGGCTTATCGGGGAAGATCTTGATCCAGACCTGACCGCCACGCTTGGTGTAACGGGTCATGGCGATACGGGCGGCCTCGATCTGATTGCTGGTGATCCAGGCGGGCTCAGTGGCGACAAGACCGAATTCACCGTAGGTGACGGTGTTGCCGCGCATGGCCTTACCGGTCATACGGCCGCGCTGCACGCGACGATACTTTACTCTCTTCGGCAGAAGCATTAGTGAGCCCCTCCTTCCTTATTCTCTGCGGGCTTGCGGAAGCCGCCCTGGGGACGATCGCCCTGGGGACGGCCGCCATTGCGGTTGAAGCCGTTCTGGCCGTCGCGGCGCTGGAAGCCCTGGCCGTCACGACGGGGACGACGGTCGCCGTCACGACGGGGACGACGCTCGCGGCGCTCCTCGTAAGGCTTGGTGGTGTCCAGCGTGCGGGGAGTGGTGCGCAGGGTCTGGGTGAGGACCTCGCCCTTGTAGATCCAGACCTTGACGCCGATGCGGCCGAAGGTGGTGGCAGCCTCAGCGAAGCCGTAGTCGATGTCGGCACGGATGGTCTGCAGGGGAATGGTGCCCTCGTGATAGTGCTCAACGCCCGCGATCTCGCGGCCGCCGAGACGACCGGTGCAGCAGCACTTGATGCCCTTGGCGCCGGCGCGCATGGCGCGGCCCATGGCGTTCTTCATCGCGCGGCGGTGAGAAATACGCTTCTCAAGCTGCTGGGCGATGTTCTCAGCGACGAGCTGAGCGTCCATGTCGGGAGAGCGGACCTCAACGATGTTGAGCTTGACCTTCTTGCCGATCATGGCTTCGACCGCGGCGCGGACCTTCTCGACCTCAGCGCCGTCCTTGCCGATGACCATACCCGGACGCGCGCAGTGCACGAACAGGGTGACGACGTCGTTGGAGCGCTCGATCTCGATCTTGGGCACGCCCGCGCCGTACAGGGTCTTCTTGAGGAACTTGCGGATGTTGTAATCTTCAACGATCAGGTCGCCGACCTTCTCGTCCTTGGCATACCAACGGGAGTCCCAGTCTTTGATGACGCCAACGCGCATGCCGTGGGGATTAACTTTCTGTCCCATAAAACTGTCTCCTCCCTTTATTCTTTCTCCGCCACGGCGAGCGTGACGTGAGAGGTACGCTTGTTGATGCGATAGCCGCGGCCCTTGCTGGCGGGGATCATACGCTTGAGGATCGGGCCGCCGGTGGCGTAGACTTCGCTGACGTAGAGCTTGCCGGTATCCATGCTGAAGTTGTTCTCAGCGTTGGCGACAGCGCTCTTGAGCAGCTTGATGAGGGGTTCGGACGCAGCCTTGGGGGTCTGCATCAGAATCGCCATGGCCGTGCCGACATCCTTGCCGCGGATCAGATCGCAGACGATCTGGACCTTGCGCGGAGAGATGCGGACATATCTCAGATAAGCTTTAGCTTCCATATTCTGCATCCTCCTTCTTACGCTTTCTTGGCATGGCCGCGGAAGGTACGGGTGGGAGCAAACTCGCCGAGCTTGTGACCGACCATATCTTCCTGGACATAAACGGGAACGTGCTTGCGGCCGTCATAGACCGCGATGGTGTGACCGACGAAGGAGGGGAAGATCGTGGAGCTGCGGCTCCAGGTCTTGAGGACCTTCTTCTCGCCGGTCTTGTTCATTTCTTCGACTCGCTTGATGAGCTCAGGGGCAACAAACGGGCCTTTTTTAATGCTTCTGCTCATTGTTCCTTTGCCTCCTTACTTCTCATTACGACGCTTGACGATGAACTTGTTCGTCGGGTTCTTCTTGGAGCGGGTCTTGTAACCCATCGCAGGCTTGCCCCAAGGAGTGACAGGGCCGGGACGGCCAACGGGCGCCTTGCCCTCGCCGCCGCCGTGGGGGTGGTCGCAGGGGTTCATGACGGAGCCGCGGACGGTCGGACGCCAACCCATGTGACGCTTGCGGCCGGCCTTACCGATCTGAACGTTCTCGTGGTCGAGATTGCCGACCTGACCGATGCAGGCGGTGCAGTTGGTGCGGACGATGCGCACCTCACCGGAGGGCATACGGATCTGAGCGTCGCCGTTCTCCTTCGCCATCAGCTGCGCGGCAGCGCCGGCGGAGCGGACGAGCTGGGCGCCCTTGCCGGGGTGCATCTCGATGTTGTGGATGACCGTACCGACGGGGATGTTGGCGATGGGCAGGCAGTTGCCCGGCTTGATGTCGGCGGAAGCGGAGGAAATGATCTTGTCACCGGCGGTGAGGCCGACGGGAGCGATCACATAGCGGCGCTCGCCGTCCTCGTACTCGACGAGAGCGATGTAGGCGCTGCGGTTGGGGTCGTACTCCAGGCGCAGGACGGTCGCGAACATATCGGTCTTGTCACGCTTGAAGTCGATGATGCGGTACTTCTGCTTGTTGCCGCCGCCGTGATGGCGAACGGTGATGCGGCCATAGCTGTTGCGGCCCGCGTTCTTCTTGAGAACCTCGGTCAGCTTGCGCTCGGGCTTGGCCTTCTTGTCGATCCCCTCGAAGGCGGACACGGTCATGTGACGGCGGGAGGGGGTAGTGGGCTTATAAGTCTTGATAGCCATTGTTCATTCTCCTCCTTACACCATGCCCTCGAACATTTCGATGGTCTTGGAATCTGCCGTCAGCTGGACGTAAGCCTTCTTCCAGCCGCGGGTGGTACCGGGACGGCCCGCGCCCATGCGCTTGGCCTTGCCGGAAACGTTGATCGTGTTGACCTTGGCGACCTTGACGCCGAAGATCTGCTCGACCGCGTTCTTGATCTCGATCTTGCCGGCATCCTTGGCGACCTCGAAGACATACTTCTTGTCTGCGACGGAGGCCATGGAGCGTTCGGTAATGATCGGACGAATGACGATATCGTAAACGTTAGCCATTATGCGAACACCTCCTCGATCACTGCGAGGGCATCCTTGTCGATGACCAGGGTCTTGGCGTTGAGCAGGTCATAGACGTTGATGAGCTTTGCAGGGCTGGTGACGACGCCCGGAATGTTGCGGGCGCTCTTGACGACGATGTCGTTGACCTCGGGAGTCACGACGACGGACTTGCCTTCCGCGTTGACGGCGGTCAGGAAGTTCTTGAAGCTCTTGGTCTTGATCTCGTCCATCGCGATCTTGTCGACGACGACGATCTCGCCATCCTTAGCCTTGGAGGACAGGACGGACTTGAGAGCCAGACGCTTGACCTTCTTGTTGAGCACGTAGCTGTAGGTGCGGGGCTTGGGGGCAAACGCGATGCCGCCGTGCGTCCACTGCGGGGAGCGGGTGCTGCCCTGACGGGCGCGGCCGGTGCCCTTCTGGCGCCACGGCTTGCGGCCGCCGCCGGAAACCTCAGCACGGGTCAGAGCGCTCTGGGTGCCCTGACGGCAGTTGGCCAGGTGATTCTTCACGACTTCGTGGACAACGCTCATGTTCGGCTCAACGCCGAAGATCGCGTCGTTCAGCTCCACGGTACCGACTTCAGCGCCGGTCATGCTGACAACTTTAATCGTAGACATTCTTTAAGCACTCCTTTCCTTATTTCGTTCTGGCGGAAGCCTTCTGCGGGTTGCGGCCGGAAGCCTTCTGCGGGTTGCTGCTGATGCCCGCGCCCGCCTGCTTGACCTTGTGGGTCTTGACGGTGTTCTTCACGGTAACAAGGCTGTACTTGGGGCCGGGGATCGCGCCGCGGACGACGAGCATATTGAGCTCGGGATCGACCTTGACGACTTCGAGGTTCTGGATGGTGACGGTCTCGCCGCCCATCTGGCCGGGGCCGCCGGTGCCCTTGAAGATACGGCTGGGATCGGTGCCCGAGCCGCGGGAGCCGACATGACGGTGGACAGGGCCGCCGCCGTGGCTCTTGCGCTGGATGGCATAGCCGCAGCGCTTGACAACGCCCTCGTAGCCGTGGCCCTTGCTGGTGCCGGTCACGTCAACGAAATCGCCGACCTTGAACATATCCGCCTTGATGACGGCGCCGAGCTCCAGCTCGCTGCCGTTGTCGAGGGCGAACTCGCGCAGGTACTTCTTGGGGGAAACGCCGGCCTTGTTGAGATGGCCGACTTCGGGCTTGGACAGCTTCTTTTCAGCAACGTCCTCATAGCCCAGCTGGACTGCCTCATAACCATCCTTCTCGGTGGTCTTCTTCTGGGTGACGACACAGGGGCCCGCTTCGATCACGGTGACCGGGATCACGTGGCCGTTTTCGTCGAAGATCTGAGACATGCCAACTTTTTTGCCGATGATTGCTTTCATGTATGATCCTCCTATAGGTTATTGGTCGGCTTAGTTGCGGCGGCGCCGCATTGCTCTGCCGACATGACCCCGTTCATCTCACGCAAGTCGATGAACGATTGGGTAGAGCAACAAAATTTGCTTCAAAAACGACGGCGTCGTTTTTGAGAGGGTTTACAGCTTGCTGCATGCACTCACTTCGTTCGCACACTTGCAAGCTGAGTGGTGTTTTTCTGACGCGCATGTCGTCAGAAAAACGATTTCACTTTATTTCGCGTCTGCGGACGCGAAACTCTGCGAGGCTTTCTTACAGCTTGATCTCGATCTCCACGCCGGCGGGAAGCTCGAGGCCCATCAGAGCCTCAACGGTCTTGGGGGTGGAGTTGGTGATGTCGATCAGGCGCTTGTGGGTGCGGCGCTCGAACTGCTCACGGGAGTCCTTATACTTATGAACAGCGCGCAGGATGGTGACGATCTCCTTCTTGGTGGGCAGAGGGATGGGGCCGGAGACGGTCGCGCCGGTGCGCTTGGCGGTCTCGACGATCTTCTCTGCGCTCTGGTCGATGACCTGATGGTCATAGGCCTTGAGGCGAATGCGAATCATTTCTTTTGCCATTTTCGGTTTCTCCTTCATTGTTGTACGGTTTTTTCACTGGTTGTCGAAGCCGTACGGTGAGATTTTTTCTTATACGCTTATCCGTGCGTATCATTCCGGCTCATAAGAAAACCGGCACGAATAAACGGCCGGTCCACACATGGCGCAGCGATCTACGCAACGTACAGATACTCATCTCAGCCGCCCGATTCTCGGACATACTCCCCGGAAGTTACCTCAGAAGCCCTGAGCAATCTCCCGGTTCATCGCAGTTTTGCACGCGTTTGGGCAGGATACTCCCACTCGCGGACCTGCCTATCATACAAGATATGAGCGGTAATGTCAAGCATCTTTTTGAATTTTTTTGAGAAAATCGTAAAGAAATTTTGGCTGTTCCGCCCTAAGGGCATACTTCCCTGCCGCGCGGGCATAGAATAGGCCGAAACCGGCTTCGGGAGGGGGAATTTTTATGGCGATGGCATGGCTCTGGACCGGAATGGTGGCGGTCTCGCTGGTGTTCGGCATACTGACCGGAAGCGTCGGTGAGCTTGGAGGCGCAGCGCTGGAGGGCGCGACTGCCGCGGTAGAGCTGTGTGTATCAATGGCAGGCATCATGTGCCTCTGGACCGGCGTGATGGAGGTCATGGAGCAGTGCGGGCTCTCTGCCGCGCTCGCACGGCTGTTCCGCCCGCTGCTGCGGCGGCTGCTGCCGGAAGCCAGCCGCGATCCCGAAACGCTCGCCGCCATCTCCGCCAACCTTTCCGCCAACCTGCTCGGGCTCGGCAACGCGGCAACGCCGCTGGGCATCCGCGCCGCGCGGCGCATGGCGCAGGGCTGCGGCGGTACGGCGTCGCATGAGCTCTGCCTGCTCGTTGTGCTCAACTCCGCGTCCATTCAGCTGCTGCCGACGACCGTCGCCGGCGTGCGCAGCGCGCTCGGCAGCGCCGATCCGTTCGATATTCTGCCCGCCGTCTGGACCGCCTCCCTGCTCTCTGTCCTCGCGGGGCTTGCCGCGGCGAAGCTGTTTGCGCGGATCTGGAGGGGGTGAAGGAGTGTCGCTTTCCGAGCTGGTCGTGCCGGTCCTGCTGTGCTTCACCGCCTGCTACGCACTGGGGAAACGGGTCGACGTTTACACCGCGCTGACCCGCGGCGCGGAGGAGGGGCTGAATGTACTGGTGCATATCCTCCCCTCGCTCATCGCGCTGCTGACGGCGGTGTATATGTTCCGCGCGTCGGGCGCGATGGAGTATCTGGGTGCGCTGCTCGCGCCGGCGCTCGAAAGGGTCGGCATTCCGCCGGAGGTCGCGCCGCTCCTTTTTATCCGCCCCATCTCCGGCAGCGGCGCGTTGGCGGTCGGCAGCGAGCTGATGGCGACCTACGGCCCCGACAGCTACATCGGGCGCGTGGCGGCGGTCATGCTGGGGTCAAGCGAGACTACCTTCTACACCATCGCCGTCTACTTCGGCTCGGTCGGCATCGTCAAAACACGCTACACCATCCCCGCCTCGCTCTGTGCGGACGCGGTGATGTTTCTCACCTCCGCCGCCGCGGTGCGGGTGCTGATGGGGTAAGAGAAAGAGGGTACTTCTCTAAAAATACGGAAAAGCGGGGATATCCCCGCTTTTTCTGCTTGCATTTATGGAAAGTCTGTTGTAAGATAACGGTAAGAGAATAACATTTGCAGGCTCCCTGCGGTGAGTTGGCGCTCACCGCAGGGCTATGCGGAATGTCGTGACCATTCCACACAACAGCATTGCTGTACCTACAGAACTATTATATCCTTTTCTCTTTCCATATTCAAGCCGTTCTTTTGATTTCGTTCATGCGGCCCGTACTCCTTTTGAGAAAGGCTATGGTAGCTGTGTCTGCTTTGATCGTTTTATCGGGCAGTGTGATGGATTTGTCAGATCCGTTGCACTGCTTTTGTTATTCTCGACAGTGCCCGCTGCGCGGGACAGGCTGTACACCCCTGTCTCCGCGGCGGCACTGGTGAGAATAATGTGGGAGGGAAATTTTATGGAGATTCTTATAGCAATTTTTATAGTGGCTTGTCTCGCCGTCATTTACTACTGGATATTTGATGCAAAGCAAAAAGAGAAGCAGGAATTGATCAAAGAGCAAATTAACGGGCTGATCGAAAGCCACACCAATCAGCTTAAATCCGAAGGGGTCAATGTGGACACCGTGTATACCTATCAGGACAATGCGTTCAAGCAGTTAGATTGGTCTAAAGCGGTTGCTTTTCGCCTCATTGTAGATGTTGCAAATCGGCAAATCGTGATCTGCAATGACCTTTCCAATCCTTTTTCTCCTCAAAAAATTCCATTCGAAAAAATCATTAATTGTGAAGTGCTCTCAAAAAACGGTTGGCTTTCAAGAAAAGGAATCAGCCGCGCTGTTGTCGGCGGAGTTATAGGCGGCGGTGCAGGTGCCATTATTGGCGCTTCCTCAGCGCAAAAAAGCATTGCAAAAATTGTTATCTATACAAGTGACATCACAACTCCATCTGTAACCATTGACCTATACGCAAAGAAAAATGACACTTGGGATTTTGACAATGAGCGAGATGCTTTTGCACAGCAGGTCTGCGCCAGCATTAAGGCGATTATTGCCAATCAGTAGAATAAAAGAGGTACTTCTTATGATGCCAGCAACTGAAAAAGAGTTTATCAGAGACTATATCGAACGAACAAAACTCAACTACGAAAGATTAAAGGCGGGGCCTTACGAAGTCACTCAACTAATTAATTCTGCCATCGGTTTACTAATCATACCCGAACAGAAACTATACGACAAGATTACGAATAAAATGATTTCCAAACAATTATTGAATGAGTTAATTGTCCATATTCAAATAAACACTTATGACAAACAACCTAACCTAAAAATAATTGCGCGACACCTTCGCAATAGCGTTGCTCATGCTCGACTTGAACTTAAAGCACAGGAACAGCCAGAATTTGATAAACCTCTTTTGATTGAATCCGTCATTTTCCGAGATGAGGATGGCGAAAAGAGTTTTCAAATAGAATTGCCCATCGAAACTCTGGAGCAATTCTTCTACGCATTCTCCGATGCCGCGGCAAGCCTTTGAGTATAGCAGAAGCCTCCGCCTGTTTTTTGCAGGCGGAGGCTCTTTTTACATTACTATATAATTATAATGTGTGCTTACATCTTCTCGGGCTTGCTCAGGCCGAGGATCGTCAGGCCGTTGGCGAGCACCTGACGGGTCGCAGCAGCGAGCAGCAGACGGGCGTTCGCCACGTCGTCCGCCTCGCCCTTGATGCGGCAGGCGTTGTAGAAGCGGTGGAACGCGCCGGCGAGCCGCATGAGATAGCGGTTGATATAGCTCGGGTCGTAGTCGCGGGCGGCCATGCGGATCTCCTCGCTGAAGTTGGCAAGCTCCTTGATGAGCGCGCGCTCCTGCTCGCCGGAGAGCAGGGACAGGTCGGCCTTGTCCGCGGCGGGAACGCTGCGGCCCTCGTCCGCCATCGTCTTGAGCAGGCTGCAGATACGCGCGTAGGCGTACTGGATATAGTAGACGGGGTTCTCGCTGTCCTCGCGCACGGCGAGGCCGAGGTCGAAGTCCATCTGCGTATCGGGCTTGGCGTTGAAGAAGTAGCGGCAGGCGTCGACCGGGATCTCGTCGAGCAGGTCGGAGAGCGAGATGGTCTTGCCGGTGCGCTTGGACATACGCACCACCTCGCCGTCGCGCACGAGCTTGACGAGCTGCATGAGCACGATATCCAGACGATTCGTGCCGTCGAGACCCAGCGCGTCGATCGCGCCCTTGAGGCGGGCGACATGGCCGTGGTGGTCGGCGCCCCAGATGTTGATGACCTTATCGAAGCCGCGGACCTCGAACTTGTTGCGGTGGTAGGCGATGTCGCCGGCGAGGTAGGTGTAGAAGCCGTTGGCGCGGCGCAGCACGTCGTCCTTCAGGCCGAGCTTGTCGATATCCTCGTCCTTCTTGCCCTGCTTGCGGTACTGGTCGCGCATGATCTCCGCGGTCTTGACCCAGAGCGCGCCGTCCTTTTCATAGGTCCAGCCGAGGTCGGTGAGCTTTTTCGCCGTGTCGGCGACAAAGCCGGACTCGTGCAGGGAGGACTCGAAGAACCATTCGTCGAACTTGATGCCGTAGCGCTCAAGGTCGCTCTTCATCTTGGGGATGTTGCGGTCGAGGCCGAAGCGCGCCATATCGGCGTGGCGCTCCGCCTCGGTCTTGTCCAGATAGCTCTCGCCGTGCTCGGCGTAGAACGCCTGCGCAAGCTCCTTGATGTCGTCGCCGTGGTAGCCGTCCTCGGGGAACTCGACGGCGTCCTCGCCCTTGATGAGCTGGAAGTAGCGGGCCTCGATGCTCTTGGCGAACTTTTCGATCTGGTTGCCGAAGTCGTTGACATAGAACTCACGCCACACGTTCGCGCCGGACCAGTCGAGCACGCTCGCGAGCGTGTCGCCGAGCACGCCGCCGCGGGCGTTGCCCATGTGCATGGGGCCGGTGGGGTTGGCGGAGACGAACTCGACCATGTACTTCTTGCCCTTGAGGCCCTCGCCGCGGCCGTAAGCGTCCGCCTCGCGCTCCACGTCCTCAACGACGTCAGCGTACCACTTTTCGCCGAGACGGAAGTTCAGGAAGCCGGGGCCGGCGATCTCAACGGAAGTAAAGTAGGTGCCGTCGAGCTTCATGTGCCGGGTGAGGATATTCGCGACCTCGCGCGGGTTCTTGCGCATGGCCTTGGAGGCGGCCAGACAGAAGGTGGTGGTGTAGTCGCCGTTGGCGGTATCCTTGGGGATCTCAACCGCAGGGACGGTCTCCACGCCATCGGGCAGCAGACCCTCCTGCACGGCGGCGCGGTAAGCATCGCGCGTCAGGGCGGCGATCTGGTCCTTTGCGCTCTGGATCATATTCATAGCTTTTTCCCTCGCTCTTTCGTAGTTGATGCGGCGGCGCGCTGCCGCGCCGCAAAAGTGCAGAATCGTAACGTGTATTATACTACAGCTGTGTGTGGAAAACAAGCCGTTTTTGCAATTTCCGCCGCGAAAGCCGGCGCATTTCTGTGCAGGCGGACACAAAATAGCGCTTGCACGGACAGCGCCGCTCTTATATAATAAGGATGCAGAGAATAAAGACGCCGAAAAGGAGCACGCCATGCTATTCTTTGGAAAACGGAAAAGCACCCCTCTCGTCCAGTCCTCCACCGAGGACTGGCGGAAGCAATGGCAGGACCTCGTGCCGCCGGAGTGCTGCAACGTCCCCGTCACGGTGGACGGAAAGACGATGACCGCCTATGTGCAGATCAACCACTTCGTGATGATGCTGCAGGACGGGCTTTTGATGCAGCAGGGCTTTTTTGACGTCTGCGCGCATTTTCAGCGCGCGGGCTACCACGTCATCTGGCTGATGCGCTGCACGCAGGACATTGCGGGCGGCTATCTGAAGCTGCGTAAGGAGAGCGGAAACGAATGCCTTTGGAAATGGCGCAAGCCGACGACCAACTTCGGCCGCTGGACCTCCGACAACCGCTATGTGACCATTCTGCTGCAATACAAGCCCGCGCCGGACGGCGACCTTTCGCGCTGCACGGAGCACATTCTCCAGCGCGTGCAGTGGGCGGAGAGCAATGACAACTCCAAGATGATCCCGGGGCGTACAGAGTTCGCTACCGTCGGCGCGCCGGGCACGCCCGCGGAGCTGTCCAACTGGCTGCACGGCGGCTTCATGTCGTCCGAGCTTTGACCCCCCGCTTACCTATTTATCCAATAGGGAAAACGCAAACGCACAAAATTTTGTCGCTTCAGACGATCTTGCGGCAAACCGACAAAAACCCTCTTGCGCTGTATAAAAATGTGTGCTACACTTCTCCCATCTTCAGAAAAGGAGAAAGCAATGATGGCAGCTATCAATTTTGCTAATGCCTGTATGTCTGCCTCCGCACAGCCCGACTGTGTTGCTTTCGCCTGCCCTGCCACGACCAACATCGCCATTATTCTGGACGTCAGCCTGCTGCTGGCGTCCATTCTTATTTGCCTTTTGGGAAAGGAAAACAGCTTCATATCCCGGATCACGGCGCATCCAACGGTTTCTTCTCTTGACCTCCGCAGGAGATAACAAAGAGAACGTTTCCTTCCCAAGAGGCTCCGCCGAACCGGCGGGGCCTCTTCTTTCTTCCCCCTGTTTTTCACTTTTTCGTTCGGCCGGCGAAGGAGCGGAAATAGAATATCATTTCACAGAAAGCGAGAAAACTCCCATGGACTTCGTAAATTTTGTCATGGCGCTCAGCCCCATTCTTGTTGTCCTCGTCGGTATTTTAGGCTTCAAGCAGTCCGCCAAAAGGGTCTCCCCCATTGCCCTTGTCTGGACGCTGATCCTGGCCTTCACCTACTTCAACGTCACCGGCGCCAGCTTTGCCGACAACGTCAAGACCCTCGATCCCCTGGTCTGGAAGGGCATCAAAGAGGGTCTCAAGATCGTGCTCATGGTCTTCGGCGCGTTCACCATTCTGAACCTGCTGCGCGAGACCGGCGCCATTGACGACGTCAAGTCCACCATCGCCCGCATCAGCGATGACCGCCGCGTGCAGCTCATCGTCATCGGCATGATGCTCCCCATCTTCCTCGAGGGCGCGGCCGGCGCGGGCGCTCCTGCCGCCATCGCGGCGCCCTTCCTCGTAGCCCTCGGCTTTGATCCCGTCACCTCCATCGCCGTCGCCCTGCTCGGCGACGCGACGCCCGCCTCCTGGGGCGGCGCGGGTCTGACGACCATCAACGGCGGCGCGGCGCTCGTGGACGCGGGACTCTCCACCGTTTCGCTCAACGCGGCGATGGTCGGCCGCTTCCATATGTTCGGCGTGCTCATCATTCCGTTCATCATGGTCGGCATGGTCTTCGGCAAAAAGGGCTTCAAGGGCGCGGTCCCCTATCTCTGCTTCGCCGGCGTCTCCACCTGCACGGTGATGTTCCTCCTCTCCAACTTCGTCGGCGCGGAGGTCACCTCGATGGGCACGGGCCTCATCTCCATGCTTCTCTCGCTCGCCTACGTCAAGCTCGTCGGCGTCAGGACGCCGGAGAAGTTTCGCCACCACGCCGCCGCGCAGCAGCGCAAATACAGCGCGTTCCGCGCCATGTCGCCTTACATCTATATGCTCGTGCTGCTCCCGCTCGTGCGCTACGGCTTTCCGGCGGTCGTGCCCAACGGCTTCGCCGTCATGTGTACGTTCGGCTACATCTTCTGGGTGGACGTCGTCATCCTCGTGTGCGGTATGCTCGGTGCGGCAACGCTCGGCGTGAGTGCGAAGCAGTACCGCGCGGTCTGCTCCAGGACCGTCGGCAATGTTCTCCCCGTGCTCATCACGATGGGCAGCCTTCTCATCGTCTCCTACATCATGCAGTCCCCCACGACCGGCATGATGAACCTCCTCGCCTCCGATATCGCGGCGGTGGTCGGACGCTTCTACCCGGCGGCAGCCGTGCTCATCGGCTCGAGCGGCGCGTTCATCACCGGCACCGGCCTCGGCTCGAACATCATGTTCGCCCAGATGCACATTGATGCCGCGGCCTCGCTCGGCATGAACCCCATCACCATCTTTGCCGGTCAGAACGCGGGCGCTTCCCTCGGCAACCTCATCTGCCCGAACAACACCGTCGCCGCCTGCGCGACCGTGGACGCGATCGGCCGCGAGAACGAGGTCATGAAGCACACGCTACGCGCGTTCGCCATCGTGCTCGCGCTCTACATGGTGCTTGCCATGCTCTATACCTGCGTACTCTTCCCCAACTACGGGATGTAAGGGCAGCGCCGCAGCTTTCATTGTGCGGTGTTGCCCAAGATAAATGCTGTTTTATTTATAGAAAGGAAGGTTTCTATTATGGTTCAGAAAAGAGTTTTAGGCGTCATCGGTCTCGGTCACGTCGGCGCGCACGTCGCCTACGCGCTGGCGATTCAAGGTATCGCGGATGAGCTGGTGCTCGTCGACCAGAACGAGCAGAAGCTCGCAAGCGAGGTGCAGGACCTGCGCGACGCTGTCGCGTATATGCCCCACCGCGTCACCGTCCGCGCCGGTGACTTCGCTGACCTCGGCGCGTGCGACGTCATCGTCAACAGCGTCGGCAAGATCGAGCTGCTGCGCGGCACACATGACCGCGTGACCGAGATGGACTTCACCATTCCCGCCGTGCGCGGCTACGCCGAGAAGCTCAAGGCAAGCGGCTTTGACGGCGTGCTCATCAACATCACCAACCCCTGCGACATCGTCACCCGTGAGCTCGCGCTGCACGTCGGTCTTCCCAAGGGCCGCGTGTTCGGCACCGGCACGGGGCTCGACACCTCGCGTCTGCTCAGCGCGCTCGCGCGCCAGACCGGCATTGACCACAAATCCATCACCTGCTACATGATGGGCGAGCACGGCAACCAGCAGTTTGCCCCCTGGTCCTGCGTGAGCTTCCGCGGGATGCCGCTCGACACCTGGGCCGCGCGCGACGAGCGCTTCCGCTTCGACCGCGACGCGCTGCAGAAGGAGTCCATCGGCGGCGGCTGGGTCACATTCTCCGGCAAGTTCTGCACGGAGTACGGCATCGCCACCACCGCCGCCCGGATGGCCTACGCCGTGCTGCACGATGAAAAGGTCATTCTGCCCGCAAGCGCAGAGCTGACCGGCGAATACGGCGAAGCGGGCCTCTTTGCCGGCGTGCCGTGCGTCATCGGCGCGAACGGCGTGGAGGAGGTCGTGGAGCTGCCGCTCACGGATGAGGAAAGGGCGACCTTCCACGCCTGCTGCGAGGGCATCCGCCGCAACATGGAGCATCTCAAAGAGATCTGAGGCAACGCGAAAGGAGCTAACGTTATGAATATCGCTTTTACCGAAAATACCCATCCCGGCACGCTGCCGCCGTCCGATCAGCTCGGCTTCGGCTCCGTCTTTACCGACCATATGTTCCTCATGGACTACAGCACCGGCAAGGGCTGGCACGACGCGCGCATCGTGCCCTACGGTCCCATCTCGCTCTCCCCCGCCGCCAGCGTCCTGCACTACGGCACCGAGGTCTTTGAGGGGCTGAAGGCCTACCGCCGTCCCGACGGCGGCGTGCAGCTCTTCCGTCCGTGGGAGAACGTCGCCCGCCTGAACCGCTCCTGCGAGCGTCTGGGTCTGCCGCAGCTCGATCCCGACGACGCGCTGCAGGCTATCAAGGAGATCGTCCGCGTCGATCAGCGATGGGTGCCGAATGACCCCGGCACGTCGCTCTACATCCGCCCGTTCCTGTATTCCACCGACCCGACGCTGGCCCTGCACGGTGTGCATGAGGCGTCGTTCGTCATCATCCTCTCCCCCTCCGGCAGCTACTTCTCCGACGGGCTCAAGCCCGTGCCCATCATGGTCGAGACCGAGGATGTGCGCGCGGTGCGCGGCGGCACGGGCGAGGCCAAGTGCGGCGGCAACTACGGCGCGGCCAACCGCGCCGGCGAGCGCGCCGAGGCCAAGGGCTACTCGCAGGTGCTGTGGCTCGACGGCGTGGAGCGTAAGTACGTCGAGGAGGGCGGCGGCATGAACGTCATGTTCAAGATCAACGGCGCCGTCGTCACTCCCGCGCTGACCGGCTCCATCCTGCGCGGCGTCACGCGCAAATCCGCCATCGAGCTTTTGAAGAGCTGGGACGTTCCCGTCGAGGAGCGGCTGCTGAGCGTGGACGAGCTGTTCGAGGCCGCCAAGACCGGTGCGCTCGAGGAGGCGTGGTGCATCGGCACCGCCGCCGTCATCTCCCCCATCGGCGCACTCGGCTGGGGCGACAAATGCTATGAGATCAACCATAACCGTATCGGCGAGCTGTCGCAGAAGCTCTACGACGAGCTGACCGGCATCCAGTGGGGCACGAAGCCCGATCCCTTCGGCTGGACCTGTCCGGTGTGCTGAAGCCATGGAAAAAATATTCCGAATACCGGCAAAAGCCGGTATTCGGAATATTTACTCTTTGCGTGTTTCCTGCTATAATATGGGATACATGATTATAAATGAAGGAGAATCCAGCATGAAAGCCATCGTCACCGTTCTCGGCCGGGACCGCGTCGGCATCATCGCCTCCGTCTGCGCCCTGCTCTCGGAGTACAACATCAACATTCTCGACATCAGCCAGACCATCCTCGAACAGGGCTACTTCACCATGGTCCTGCTGGTGGACATTTCCGCGTGCACGGTATCCTTCCCGGAGATCGCCGACAAGCTGGACACTTACGGCACCGAGCGCGGCCTTGCCGTGCGCATCCAGCGGGAGGACATCTTCAACGCCATGCACCGCATCTGAGAGGAGGTCCGCGCCATGCTCGATAAAAACGACGTGCTGTCCACCGTGCAGATGATCGACCGCCAGCACCTCGACATCCGCACCATCACCATGGGCATTTCCCTGCTCTCCTGCGCCGACCGCGACGCCAAGGCGGCGTGTGAGAAGATCTACGACAAGATCACGCGCTATGCCGAAGGGCTCGTTAAAACCGGCGAGGACATTGAGCGCGAGTTCGGCATCCCCATCGTCAACAAGCGCATCTCCGTCACGCCCATCGCGCTCGTGGCCGCCGCCTCGGAGACGGAGGACTACGTTCCCTTTGCCGTCGCGCTCGACCGCGCCGCCAAGGCCGTGGGCGTCAATTTCATCGGCGGCTTTTCCGCGCTCGTGCAAAAGGGCATGACCGATGCCGACCGCCGGCTCATCGCCGCCATTCCCGAGGCGCTGGCCGTCACCGACCTTGTGTGCTCGTCCGTCAACGTCGGCTCGACCAAGGCCGGCATCAACATGGACGCGGTGGCGCTCATGGGCCGCACCGTCAAGGCCGCGGCGGAGCGCACCGCCGACTGCGGAGGCTTCGGCTGCGCGAAGCTCGTGGTGTTCTGCAACGCTGTGGAGGACAACCCCTTTATGGCCGGCGCGTTCCACGGCGTCGGCGAGCCGGAGCGTGTCATCAACGTCGGCGTTTCCGGCCCCGGCGTGGTATACCATGCCCTGCAAAGTGTAAAGGGCCAGCCCTTTGATGTGGTCGCCGAGACGGTGAAAAAGACTGCCTTCCGCATCACGCGCATGGGTCAGCTCGTCGCGCAGGAGGCCAGCCGCCGGCTCAATACGCCGTTCGGCATCGTCGATCTCTCCCTCGCGCCCACGCCCGCCGTCGGCGACAGCGTGGCCCGTATTCTGGAGGAGATGGGCCTCGAGGTCTGCGGCACGCACGGCACCACCGCCGCGCTCGCGCTGTTGAACGACGCGGTGAAAAAGGGCGGCGTGATGGCATCCAGCTCCGTCGGCGGACTTTCCGGCGCGTTTATTCCCGTCAGCGAGGATGAGGGCATGATCGCCGCGGCCTCCTCCGGTGCGCTGACGCTCGATAAGCTCGAGGCCATGACCTGCGTATGCTCGGTCGGGCTCGACATGATCGCCGTCCCCGGCGACACGAGCGCCGAGACCATCGCCGCCATCATCGCGGACGAGGCCGCCATCGGCATGGTCAACACCAAGACCACCGCCGTACGCATCATTCCCGCGCCCGGCTGCAAGGTCGGCGACACGGTGGAGTTCGGCGGACTGCTCGGCTCCGCGCCGGTGCAGGCCGTACACCCCTATTCCAGCGTGGACTTCATCGCCCGCGGCGGGCGTATCCCCGCGCCGCTGCACAGCCTGAAAAACTGAAGCTCCCATCCCGTCAAAAAACGGACGCTGCTTTTTTCGCAGCGTCCGTTTTCACTTTCATGTATCAGCGCGCAAGGTCCTTCAAATGGCTCAGGCGCTCGAGCGCGGTGTTGAGCGTTTCATCCTTCTTGGCAAAATGCAGACGAATGATGTGGTTCACGTCCTCGTCGAAGAACGAGCTTCCCGGCACGGCGCCCACGCCGATCTTCTGCGCCATTTCCACGCAGAAGTCCACATCGGACTGGCCCTTCTTCAGGAACGGGGAAATGTCCGCCAGCACAAAGTAGGTGCCCTGCGGGTCGGTGAAGGGAATGCCGAGTTCCTTCATGCCGCCGGTAAAGAGCGCCTTCATGTGCGCATAGTGCGCGCCGAACTCCTCGTAGTAGCTCATGGGCATATCCAACCCGACGACGGCGGCCTCCATCAGCGGCGAGGGCGCGCCGACGGTGTTGAAGTCGTGATACTGCTTGATGCGGTCCATGATGTTCTGCGGCGCGAGGGCGTAGCCCAGACGCCAGCCGGTGACGGAATAGGTCTTGGACAGGCTCGAGCAGCAGACCGTGCGCTCACGCATCCCGGGGAGCGTACTCATGTAGGTGTGCTTGTGTCCCTCGTAGACGATGTGCTCGTAGACCTCGTCCATGATGGCGTAAACGTCATATCGGATGCAGAGATCCGCGATGAGTTTGAGCTCGTCGTAGGTAAAGACCTTGCCGCTCGGGTTCGAGGGGTTGCAGATCAAAATTGCCTTGGGATGCTGACGGAAGGCGTCCTCCAGCACCTCCGGATCGAAGCCGAACGCCGGCGGCACGAGCGGCACGAACACCGGCTCGCAGCCCGCCATGATGGTCTGGGCGCGGTAATTCTCAAAGTAGGGAGAGAACATCACGATCTTGTCGCCCGGATTCGTGAGGGCAAAAATGGTGTCCACCATCGCCTCGGTCGAGCCGATGGTCACGACCATCTCGGTCTCGGGATCGCATTTCATGCCCATGAAGCGCTCACACTTACGCGAGAGCGCCTGACGGAAGTTCGGCGCGCCCATCGTGATGGGATATTGGTGCGGGCCGAGCCGGCTGACCTCCTCCAGTCGGTCGGTCATCGCCTTGGGCGGGTCGAAATCAGGAAAGCCCTGCGCCAGGTTGATCGCGCCGCAGTCGATGCTGATGCGCGTCATCCGTCGGATGACGGAGTCGGTAAAATGCTCGTTTCTTCTGCTCAGTTCCTGCATGGTATCACTGCTCCCTTTCTCATTTGTCCGTGTCGGCAGAGCCTGCGTCCTTCCCGCCCGCGCACTTTTTATAATAGCGAAACTTTAACACTTCTACTTGATAAAGTCAATCGCCCTTTTGTACAAAATCAGGACAAACGCGCTGCCGCGTCCCATGCACTCCGCGGCAGCCGCTTCCTCAGATGCCGAACAGCGGCAGCAGGAACACGCCCAGCAGTGCAAGGATCAACAGCGGGACGGCGAAGGCCGTCAGCCCCGCAATGAACAGCACAGCCAGGATGACCGGAAGGCCGACGCCGAACAGGATCGTCTTGGTCAGTCCCCAGGTGACGCTGAGCGTCAATGCCACGAGCTTTACGGTCAGAACGACCATTCCGATGATAAACAATGTGAGAATACCATGACCTCCTTTTTTCTCTGTTTCAGGGCGTCATTATAGTCCTCCACCGTCCGGTCGTCAACCATTTTTATCAATTATTCAAAAATTCTTTAAAAAAGGAAATGCAGAGCGGCACCGCTTCGGTACTGCTCTGCGTTTTTGCCTTCGTTGGCTCCCGCTTCAGCGGAGCCGCCCGTCGCCGCCCATGAGAGCGGTCATCTCCTCGATGCGGTCGAGCGGGAACGGCGGCTCGCACAGCGGCTTCATGGCGATGCTCATGAGCTTCATCGGGTTGTCGTCCGCCGCCACGCGGTTGGAGCTGAGCGCCCCGCAGCGCTTGCAGCGGTGGATGATAGCCCATTCGCCGCCTCTGCGCACCCAAACAGCCACCGGCTCCATGATGCCGCCGCAATCGGACGCCCGGTTGCCGGGCTCGATGTCGACGTGCAGGCTGGAAAGGCAGTTCGGACAGTGGTTGCGGTGGTCGCTGCCGGCGTTCTGCGGCGTGCAGAGCCGGCCGCAGACCTTGCAGGTAAAGGTATCCTTGCAGGCGTGCGTCTTGTAGTAGCCTTTTTCAAAGGTCTTGCGTTTGTTTTCGCGGTTCATGGTGTTTCCTTCTGAAGAAAGATCACGCGAAATTTCTCGGGAGGAACGGCGTGTGTTGGATTTGCCGGACCTCCCGGTCAGGCCACACGCTCCGGTGATAGGGTGATGTGTTTCAAAAAGTTCTCCTTCAAATTTTAATTTAGAGAGCGGGCTGCCGCCCGCTGACTAACGTTTATCTGCTATTATAGCCCGATCCTCTGTGTTGTCAACCGTTCTCTGCCTGCTTTGCAGCCTCTGTCTGTCCGGCAAGGAAGTCGCGGACGGAGGCGGTCTGCGCCTCGACCGACGCGACGCAGGTGCCGCCGAGCGAGGTGCGGCCCGTCACGCAGTTGGTGAGCGCGATGGCGGCGTAAACGTCCTCGCCGAACCGCTCGCTGTACTGCCGGAGCAGTGTGAGCGGCAGCTCTTCGAGTACGGTGGTATGCTCGATGCAGTAGGCCACGAGCTGACCGGCGATCTTATAGGCCGCGCGGAAGGGCAGCCCCTTTTTCGTCAGGTAGTCCGCGAGATCGGTCGCGTTCAGGAAGCCGCGCTGCGCCGCGCGGTACATATTGCAGGTGCAGGCCTTCATCGCGGCGATCATCGGCGTGAACACACGCAGGCACATTTTTACGGTGTCCACGCAGTCGAACACGGCCTCCTTGTCCTCCTGCATATTCAAGGCGAGGTCGGTCCACAGGGTGTGCAGGGCGACCGCGGCTGTCCGGGACCGCAGGGAGAGCAGGGTGTTCAGGGTCTGCAGGGCGAGAAGGGCGATACCGGTGAAAAGGGCAAGCAGGGTATTCAGGGTCCCAAGGGCGAAAACGGTGAAGCACCTGTCATCACCGTCGCCGAGGATACGCCGCGCAGCTATAAACTGCACTTCCAGTCCGGCGAGCAAGAGCTGACGACGCCACGCACAGCTCACCGAGCGCACCGGAGGCTTCGAAAATTCCGCGGGGCTCCGGTGAAAGGTCCGAGCCTTGACAGCCGCCAGTTCTCAGCGCGAAAAAAGGCCGCCGCAGAACATTCCTGCAGCGGCCTTTTTCGGTTCTCTTATAGGGTGCGCACGCGGCCTTCGAACTCCCACACATAATCTCGATACCTGTAATGTCCGGACGCTTGACGCTCGCGCCCGTGATCTGGTCGGTGCAGCAGGCATCTCACGTTTCCGCGCTTCGGCACTGCCGTCCGGTATGGTCGATGTACGTCTCTTCGTTCGTCAGCAGGATCTTGGAGATTGGCACGATCTCATAGCCCTCGCCGAGCAGGTAGTCGAGGATATCCGGCAGTGCCTCTGGCGTGTGCTCGCCCGCGTTGTGGAAGAGCACGATGGAGCCGTTCGTCACCTTCCCCGTCACGCGCTTGGTGATCTCACTGGCGGAGATGCCCTTCCAGTCGAGTGAATCCACATCCCACTGGATAGGTTCCATGCCGATGGAGCGGATGGCGGAAATGACATGGTCGTCGTACTCGCCGAACGGGCAGCGGATGAGCGTCGGGCGGACGCCGGTGAGCGCCTCGATCTTGTCGCTGCAGGTGTTCACGTCCGCGATGATCTGGTCGGCGGTCAGGGAATTGTAGTGGTCGTGCGCGTTGGAGTGGTTCATCAGTTCGTTGCCGCTCTCGACGATGGCCTTGGCCTGCTCGGGGTACTGGTCCGCCCAGTTGCCGACGACGAAGAAGGTACACTTCACACCGTAGTCCGCGAGCACATCGAGAATCTTCTGCGTGTTGTCCGCCCCCCAGGCGGCGTCGAACGAGATGCTGCACACCTTCTGGTCGCGCTCGACGCAGTAGATGGGCAGCTGGCGCGTCGCGGCCGACGCCCGCACGGCGGCGGGCGCGTTCACCGCGCCGAAGATGGCTGCCGCCGCCAGCAGCGCCGCACCGACGGTCAGCGTCCTGCGCCGCAGAACAAGAAAGCGCGGCTTCGCCGCCTCCCGCTTCCCACGCTTTTTCCTCAAGGCAAACCGCAAAAACATCCGCATATCCTCCCCATTTTGTTTTGGTAGAGGGTATGCGGCGCTTTTCTTTTTCATACCGGGCGGAGCCCCGTGCGCGTCACGGGACAGGCCCGTCGTCCGCCGTCCGCACACCGATTTTCGGCAGAATTTACTTTTTTCGTTGAGAAAAAGCCGCGCTTGTGTTACACTGGATACAGCTATCATAGAAAATGAAACGCGCGGCCCTTCGCCGCACACTGAAAATTCAATCGTTTTTTGGAGGAGAAAAATCATGGAGATCAGAAAAGAAAAGAAGGATTCCGCGCTGTCATTGGCCATTGAGGGCCGCATCGACACCACCACCGCCCCTCAGCTGGAAACGGAGCTGAAGGCCGACCTTGACGGCGTCACCGAGCTGCGTCTGGACTTCGGGCGGGTCGAGTACATCTCCTCGGCAGGACTGCGCGTGCTGCTGTCCGCGCAGAAGCTGATGAACCGTCAGGGCAAAATGGTGCTCACCCATGTGAGCGAGTCGGTGATGGAGATCTTTGAGGTGACCGGCTTCTCCGACATTCTGACCATTGAGTAACACCATGCGGACGATGAGCCCCGCCGCACATCGGACGGCGGACCGCTTTACCGCTCGGATGTTCCGTGGACTGTGGGTCCCTGCCATGCTCTCGTCGCTCGGCTGGGCGCTGAGCGATATGGCGGACGCCGTGGTGGTGGGGCAGCGGCTGGGCGCCGTGGGACTTGCCGCCATTGGTCTGATCCTGCCGGTCTACATGATCAACTGCATGTTTGCCCACGGCCTCGGACTGGGCGGCTCCGTTCGCTATTCCCGTCTGCTGAGTCAGGGCAAAACGCAGGAGGCCGCGGACAGCTTTCACGGCGTGCTCGCGCTGGCGCTGCTTTTCAGCGTCACGACCGCCGTGCTGGGCAGCGTATTCATGGACCCGCTGCTGGCGCTGCTGGGCACGCGGAGCACGGACGGCGCACTGTATGCCGCCACAAGGGACTATCTGCAGATCCTTGTCGCGGCCACGCCGCTGTTCTACCTGTCCAACGTGTTCAACTACTATCTGCGCAACGACGGGAGTCAGCGCCGCGCCGGCGCCGGCTCGGTCATAGGCAACCTTTGCGACATCGCGCTGAACATCACGCTGGTGCTGGCGCTGGACATGGGCACGCGGGGCGCGGCACTGTCCACCGCGCTGGGACAGATCATCACCATCGCCATCTATCTGCCGGGCTTTTTCGGTCAGAAGCACACGCTGCGCTTCGCGCTGCCGCGCGGGCGCTGGCTCGTCCCTGCCCTTTCCGCGCTGAAGGCAGGCATGGCCACCTCGGTGCAGTACCTGTACCAGATGATCTTCTTCCTCGTGTGCAACAATCTGCTGATCCGTCTGGGCGGCGAAACGGCGGTGGCGGTGTTCGACGTCATTCAGAATACCTCCTACCTGATCCTGTACCTGTTTGAGGGGACGGGGCGCGCCATGCAGCCCATCCTCTCCACCTATCAGGGCGAGCACAACCGGCAGGGAATGCGGAACACGGTGCGTCTCGGCTTTACGGCGGGACTGACGGTGGGCGGCGCGCTGATCGCCCTTGTGGAGCTGTGGCCCGCGGGAATGTGCCTGCTGTTCGGCATCGCCGGTTCGGCGTCGGAGGCGCTGGCGTGTACCGCGCTGCGGCTCTACGGCGCGGGGGCGCTGTTCGCCGGCATCAATATCCTGCTGTGCAATTACTATCAGGCCTGCGAGAACGAGAAGCCGTCGTTCCTGCTGGAGACGCTGCGCGGCGCGGTGCTGCTCATTCCGCTGACGTTCGTATGCTACGCCTTTGGCCTGCAGCGCTTCTGGCTGCTGTTCCTGCTGACGGAGGCCGGCTCGCTGGCGGTGTTCCTGCTGCTGGGCCTCGGCGGCCGCTATAAGAAAGCGGAGCTGCCGGAGGAGCGCATCTTCCAGCGGACGATCCTCAGCAACGCGGAGGATGTGATGGACGTGTGCCGCGAGCTGGAGGCCTTCTGCGAAGTCTGGGGCGCGGACATGAAGCAGCAGATGTTTTCGACCATGACCGTGGAGGAGCTCGGCATGGCCATCTTGAAGCACGGCTTTCAGGGGCGGACGGACGGCTACCTCCAGCTGACGGCCATCATGGACGAGGGCGGCGTGCTGGAGCTGCACCTGCGGGACGACGCCACGACCTTCAATCCCTTTGCGTTAGATACTTCCCGCGCCAGCCGGGACGAGGATTTCGACATGGACGGCATGGGCGTACTGGTCATCAAAAAGCGGGCGAAGGAATTTTTCTACCGGCGCTATCAGGGCTTCAACACACTGATCATCAAGATCTGAGGACAAAGAGGGAAAAGCGATGAAGGTCGTTTATTTCGGCAGCGACGTGTTCCTGTCGTGCTTTGAATATTTTGTGGAAAAGCATCAGGTGCTGGCGCTGTATACCTATCACAACGACGAGGACTATTTCACGGAATATGCCATCGTAAAGCGGGCGGGGGAGCTCGGCATCCCCGTCCACTACGAGGCCATCTCGCCGGAGGAGATCCGGCGATACTTCACGGAGGAGGGCTGCGAGCTGTTTTTCATCGCGGAGTATGACCGCATCCTGACGCTGCCGGAGGACTTCCCCGCGTTCCGCGGCATCAACACCCACAGCTCGCTGCTCCCGCAGGGGCGCAGCTATTACCCCATCGAGGGAGCCATGGAGCGGGAGCTGTCATGCACCGGCGTGACGATGCACAAGGTGGCGCAGCGATTGGACGGCGGTGACGTTCTGGCGCAGCACACCATTGACATAGCCGCGGAGACGGACAGCATCGACGTCTATCTGCAAAGCGCGGCATGGGCGCGCGCGACGGTCGAGGAGCTCCTCGAGCACCTTGACGACCGCTGGGCGGCCGGCCGGCCGCAGGCGGAAAAGCATCCCTACTGGAAGCGTCCCGCATCCGCGCTGCTGACGCTGCATCCTGAAATGAGCCGGGCGGAGGCCCTGGCGATCTTCCGAAAATACAATTCCATGACTCAGGTGGAGCTGAGCGGCGCGTGGTTCTATGTGACCGCGGTAGAGGCCGGCACGGCTCCGCTGCCCTGTGAGGTGCAGCGTCTGTCCCCCACGCGGGCGCTCTACCGCGTAAGGGACGGTCATTTGCGGCTTCATATCCATCCGATGGAGGTGCGGACATGAAACGAGCAAGGAGCATACGGTTACAGCCCAAGCTGCTGCTGGGACTGGTGGCGATGGCCGCCGTCCTCGCGGCGATCCTGGCCCCCTCGATTGCCCAACTGTACCGGGCGCGGATGGAGGAGCAATACGCCTCTCTCGCGTTCGGTCAGGCCTCCGTGGCGGCGGATCTCATCGACGGAGACCGCGTGGAGCAATACTACCGGACCGGCGAGAAGGACGCCTATTACGAGGAGATCCACCGCTACCTGCAGGACGCCAGGGAGAAGCTGGGGCTGAAATACTTCTATGTGGTCGTGCCGGAGGATGAGGTCATGTACTACATCTGGGACGCGGGCGTTCCCGGCGAGGACGGCGTCTGCGACCTCGGCGACACCGACGCCTACTACGGCGGCGGCAACGAGCTGATGCACGGGGCCTTCGCCGTCGACGCGGAGCAGACCATCCTCATCACCAACAACGAGGAGTACGGCTATCTGGCGTCGGCCTACGTCGCCATTCTCAACAAAGCCGGCACACCGGTGGCGCTGGCCAGCGTGGACATCTCGATGGACATGATCGACCAGCAGATCCGGCAATTTCTCGTTCTGACGCTGTGCGTGGTACTGGCCGTTCTGCTGCTTTCCATTTTCGCGTACTACTACTATGTGCGGCGCATTCTGATCCGTCCGCTGAGGACTCTGCACCACGCCGCCATCGGGCTGGTGGAGAGCAAGATGGCGGCCTTGTCCGACTTTCGGGTGGAGGTCAACACCGGCGACGAGCTGGAGGAGCTTGCCCATTCGTTCCAGTACATGGTGTCGGAGCTGAATGAATATATTCAAAATCTCAGCCGCGTCACCGCGGAAAAGGAGCGCATCGGCGCAGAGCTGGACGTGGCGCGCCACATTCAGGCGTCCATGCTGCCCTGCATCTTCCCCGCCTTCCCCGAGCGTCACGAGTTTGACATTTACGCCTCCATGACTCCGGCGAAGGAGGTCGGCGGCGACTTCTACGACTTCTTCCTGGTGGACGACGACCATCTGGCGCTGGTCATGGCGGACGTATCCGGCAAGGGCGTCCCCGCGGCGCTGTTTATGATGATCTCCAAAACGCTGCTGAAATCCGCCGCGCAGAGCGGTCTGTCCCCGAAGGCCGTGCTGGAAAAGGTGAACGATCAGCTCTGCGAAAACAACGAAGCGGAGATGTTCGTCACCGTCTGGTTGGGCATCCTCGAGATCTCCACGGGAAAAATGAAGTGCGCCAACGCAGGCCACGAGTATCCGGCCATCATGCACAAAGGCGGCTCCTTTGAGCTGTTCAAGGATAGGCACGGCTTCGTGCTGGCCGGCATGGAGGGCGCCCGATACCGCGAATACGAGCTGGAGCTGGACGCGGGAGACCGTCTGGTGGTCTACACGGACGGCGTGCCGGAGGCCACGAATGCCTCCAACACGCTTTACGGGACTGACCGGATGCTCCGTGCGCTGAACGCCGCCGAGGGCGGCTCGTGCCGTCAGCTGCTGGAGGCTCTGCACCGCGATGTGGACGAGTTCGCGGGCGGCGCGGACCAGTTCGACGATATCACCATGCTCTGCATCGAGATGAAGTCGTCGGGCATGAAAAAAATCAATCTCGCGCCGACGCTGGAGCAGCTGCCGCAGGCCACCGACTTTTTTGAGGGCATTCTCGCCGAGGCAGGAGCCTCCATGAAGGCGATCGCTCAGGTCAACGTGGCGGTGGATGAGATCTTCTCCAACATCGCCCGCTACAGCGGCGCGACCGGCGTCGTGCTGGGCTGCTCGCTGAAGGACGGCAGGGCGACGCTTCGCTTTTCCGACAACGGACGGCCCTATGACCCCACCGAAAAGCCCGATCCGGATACAACGCAGTCGGCGGAGGAGCGGGAGGTCGGCGGTCTCGGCATCTTCATGGTGAAGAAGCTCATGGACGAGGTGACCTATGAATACGCGGACGGGTCGAACATCCTGACGCTCGTGAAGAGCCTTTGACCGATCACGCCGGGCGGCCTCCCGCCCCGCAGCGGAGCATTTCCGGAAGAGTTTTGACCGAGGAAACACGATGAGCAAATACGATGCACAGCTCAGCAGGAGCTGAGCCGCCGCGAGATACAAAGAGGCCCATCTGCCAAAGCAGATGGGCCTCTTCTCTTTGTTTTGTCTGAGGGAGCGCGTTCCCGTTACTTGTTGTATGCTCTGTAGAGGAACGTCACGATCTGGCCGCGGGTGCAGTCGTTGTCGGAGCCGAACAGGCCGCCGCCGATGCCCTCAGTCACGCCGTTAGCTGCCGCCCAAGCGACCGCGTCCGCGAAGTAGCTGCCGGTCGGGACGTCGGAGAACTCCGCCGCGCTCGCCGCCTTGGCCTTCAGGGCGCGGGCGAGGAAGGTCACCGCCTGCGCACGGGTGCAGGTCGCGTCGGGAGAGAACGTGCTGGTCGTCGTGCCGGTGGTGATGCCGTTTTCGATGGCCCACGCCACGGCCTTCTCATAGTAGCTGCCGGAGACCACGTCGGTCATGCCGGACGCAGCGCCCTTCGGCTCGGGAGAGCCGGCGGCGCGCCACAGGAAGGTCACGATCTGCGCGCGGGTGCAGGGCTGCTCGGGAGCGAACAGATTATCGCCCACGCCGGTGGTGATGCCGTTCTTGACCGCCCACTTGACGGCCTCATAGAAGTAGGCGTTGTTGGGCACGTCGTAGAAGAAGTTCAGCATGGAGTTGTCCTCCATGAAGGTCGCCTTGACCTCGACCTTGCCCGCGGGCATGGTGAAGGTGTACTTGCCGTTGCCCTTGTCCTTGAGCGTCAGCTCGTTGCCGTTCTTGTCGGTGACGGTCAGGGTCTCGAGGACGTAGCCGCTGTCGGGCTTGACGGTGACAGTCACGGTGTCGCCCTTGCTGGCGTTCTTGGGGCTAACGGTCACGGTGCCGTGCTCGGTCTTGCTCGGGGTAGAGACGGAGTAGGTCGGGTCGTAGGAGCTGCTGCCGCCGGAGTAGGGCGCAGAGTAGCTGACCGTCCAGACACCGTTCGCGGTGCTGCTCACATAGTAATTGCTTGCCAGAGCGCCGGAGGGGTTTGTCAGATACACGCCGGAGGTCAAGCCGGATTTTGCAAGAACCGTGTAGGTATAAGCGCCCTCGCTGCCATCACGCTTGACGATGTTGGTGTTGCCGTTGCCCACAACGTAAACGCTCGGATCGCTGCTGAACTTGCCGCCAGAAACGGCGATGGTTGCTTTAGACGTACTGCTCTTAACAATTGCCGCCTTTGTTCCGGCAAACTGGCCACCAGAAATGGTCACATCCGCATTTTCACTGCTGACATCGGCAACAGCGTATGTGGCACCGGTGAACGTACCACCGGACACGGTAAGAGTACCAAGATCAATCTCAGCACCACAACCACAGTTGTAAATGCCGTATGTCTTAGCGTTAGCGTCACTTGCAGCAGTAAAGGTACCGCCTGTGATTTCTGCAATATTGTGATTCTGAACAACGGCCTGATAATAGTTGCTGAACGTACCGCCATTGATCGTTAACTTTGCGTGGTCATCGTTCTTGATCGTATTCAGACCGCCGCGGAACGTACCGCCATCAATCGTCAGGATAGGCTGCTCAAGTCCCCTATTATTGGTGTAGTCACCAGCGTTAAAGTATCCATTAGAAACAAGGCTGGAGAATTTACCAAGAGTGGTATTGTTCCCGGCAGTTTGCACGGTTGCGCCATCATGGATGGTCATGGAGCCGACATTCTTGATGGTGTACCAGGAGTTGGAACCGCTGTCATTTGAAGTCTTACCGTTTTCTTTAGAACGATCAAAAGTACCGCCATTTACAACAACAGTTCCCTTATTGTACAGCGCGCCTTTAGCATGAGAAATATTATCAACCTTACCCGTTCCCGTGATGGTCAAATTACCATTGTTCAGAATGGTGTGATCATTCACGTTGGTCAAGGTCTTACCGTTCAGATCGAGTGTCATAGTCTTGCCAGCAGGAATGGTAATATCCGCAGTCACATCTTTCAGCAGGGTGACAGTGTTGTTGTCTGCTGCCGCGACAGCATCGGCGAGGGTCTTATAATAAGTATCGCCGACCTTGGCAACTGCGTTGGTCTCGCCCAATTTCTCCACGGTGCCATCGGCAGACTGCACATAATCAGTGGGGATGTACTTGGAAATGTCAGCATCAAATTTGCCGCCGGTTACCGTTGCGGTACCGCTGTTGGATGCATCGTAATGGTCCACAATCATTTCCTGGGTATCGCTGGCACGCTTGAATTCGCCGCCGGAAATGGTCAGATTGCCAACGGTATTGGCATCGCTATCATAAGCAGAGGTGAACAGTACGGCGGAAGCAGTATCCAGAGTCTGGAACGTGCCAGCAGTGATTTCAGCCTTGTTCCAGTTCATAATGACGTACTGGGCAGTATTAGAGAAATTACCACCATTGATGGTCAGTACACCAAAGCGATCGTTCTTGACCGTGTTGATGCCGCCGGCAAAATTGCCGCCCTTGATCGTCAAATAGCAATTGGCAGTTACCCTGTCGCTGCCATTGCGGATCATGCTGGAATAACCGCCAGCGTTTTCAACGGTAACGCCAATGTTAATCTCCATGGTGCCGTAGTTGGCAATGGTGTACCAGCTGTTTCCGTTGCCGCTATAGGGAGAATAGGTACCCTTTTCGACAGAACGCTTAAAGGTGCCGCCCGCAAGGGTAACAGTACCCTCATTATAAACAGCAGCTTTTCCGTGCGACACATTATCTACGATACCGTTGCCAGTGATGGTCAGCGTTGCACCATTTTCAACAATAATGGTGTGTTCACCCGTTTTGTTCGTCAATGTCTTGCCGTTCAGATCAAGCGTAGCATTCTTACCATTTGGAACCTTGATAGTAGCAGTTGTGTCCCCAGACATAACATAGGCGCCATTATCCAACGTGATAACGCCGTCTGCTGCTTCAGGCAGTACGATCCCCGCCGCCGCGGGCACTTCCGCCGGCGCAGGCGCGCCTTCGCCCTCCGCCAGGGCAGCGGTGGGCAGCAAGCTGAACGCGAGACAAAACGTCAGCAAAACGGATAGCAATTTACGTTTCATAAAATGTCCTCCTACAAGTATATTTTCCGCGGCTCCCCGCGGGGCGAGCACAGCACATCTGTTCCCGGTCGGGAACAGAAAAGGGGCCATGGCCCCTTTTTGCACTTTACGGCGATATCATAGCACGCCCGCGCAAAAAAGTCAACCATTTTCCTGTAAGGAAATGACAAATTTCGCGCGACATTTTTCGAGAATCCGTGCATTTCGCCAAACCCGCCTTGCCGCTTCGCGTCGCCGCCGTATTTACTTGGCAAAGCGCCCGCTTTGCACTATGTTAAAGCGTCCTAAAACGGAGGGCGCCGCGCGGCAGAGAGCATAAATATTCCGTTAAGCGGCCGTCTCGTGCCTTTCTGTACGCTTTTGCCGCGCATAAATAACCGCGCGAATGGTAAAATCCTACAAGCCAGCGAGGATTTTCGGCGCAAGATTGTCAAGAATTTGAGAACCGCTCCGCGGGGGCTTGACATTTGCGCGCCGCCGTAGTATCTTCACGTCAACAATTGAATAGGCTCAATTCAGTTGAGCGAGATAGAGGCGCGGCCGACAAGAGTACCGAGTCCGTACGGAGCAGAGATCCGGGACAAAGGGAAAGGGGAAGCCGCCGAAGTGGGGAACGGTTCCTGTGCCGTTTTCTGCTGGCTCGTCGGAGAAGATCCGCCGGACTGTCACAATTTGTGGAGCGCTATCGAAGAGTCGGCAGGCCGTTTTCGGTTTTGCCGGTATTGCAGATCATTTGCCGTAAATGCTCCACGCGAGCGTTTACGGCTTTTTCTGTTTCCGAACTCGTTGGCGCGGACAACGAAGGGCCGACTCCCCCCACGGAGCCAATTTCCATTCAGAAAGGAAGCAACACCATGAACCTCAGAAGAACCATCGCTACCCTGCTCGCAGCCCTCATGCTGCTTGCCCTCACCGCCTGCGGCGCGGGCACGACGCCCCCCGCGCAGGACGCAAACGCCCCCGCCGAAGAAACCGATCCACCCGCGACTGAAAGCAGCCAGTTCCGCGTCGGCATGGAATGCGCCTACGCGCCGAGCAACTGGCAGGAGAGCGCCGCGACCGACACCAACGTTCCCGTGGAAAACGTCGCCGGCGCTTACGCCGAGGGCTACGACGTACAGATCGCGCGCATCCTCGCCGATCAGCTCGGCAAGGAGCTGGTCATCGTCAAGCTCAGCTGGGACGGCTTGATCGACGCGCTCAACCAGGGTCAGATCGACGCCATCATCGCCGGCATGATGGACACCGCCGAGCGCCGCGAATCCATCAACTTCTCCGACCCGTACAAGGAGACGATCTACAGCATGATGGTGCTCGCCGGCTCGCCGTATGAGAACGCGACCTCCATTCAGGACTTCTCCGGCGCCGCCGTGCTCGGTCAGCAGGGCACCGCGCTCGACGACGTCATCGACCAGATCGAGGGCGTCGAGCACCTCAGCCCCGTCGGCAGCGTGCCCGACATGATCTCCCGCCTGCAGCAGGGCACCTGCGACGCCATCGTCATCAACGAGGAGAGCGCCCCCGGCTACCTCGCCTCGAATCCCGATTTCCGTCTCATCACCTTCAGCGAGGGCAACGGCTTCACGCTGCCCGCCAAGGGCTCCTGCGTGGGCCTGCGCAAGTCCGACACCGAGCTGCTCGCGCAGATCAATGAGATCCTTGCCACCATCGACAGCGACGCGCGCACCGAGATGTGGAACACCGCCGTCGCCAACCAGCCGAAGTAACCGGCGGCTCCACGCCGCATAAGGAGGAAGCACCATGAGAGGAACCCCCGCGTCCCGCGGTCAGAGCTTCATCGCACGGGACCACCGTTATGTCTATCTGGGCGGCAGCGTCATCGCCCTCGTCGGCCTGAGCCTGTGGTATTCCGCACCCAGTCCGTACAGCTTTCTGCCCGCCGGCTCCGTGCCCGGTACGGCGCTCGCCGCGGTCTGCTATTTCTTTTTGGTCGTCAGCACGCTGGCGCTGCTCGTGAAATGGACGCACTGGAGCAGCTACGGCGAAACCATTCTCAAGCGCCCGGCCCTCGTGCGGCTGAGCCGCTATCTCTCCTATCTGGACGCCGCGGCTGCCGCGCTGCTCGCGCTCGACCGCTTCGTGCTCAAGCTCGCCTACGTCGTCCACGCCGCCGTCCACGCCGAGAGCAACCCCACCGACACGCTCTCCTCCATGGTCTACATGGCCTACAACCAGCGCTCGCTCTTCGTCACCGGTGTGTGGACGACCGTTCAGCTTGCGCTGGCCGGCACGGCGATCGCGTTCGTGCTGGCGCTTCTCATGGTCTTTCTCCGCATTCAGGAACCCGACAAGCGCAACAACGACTTTGTGAAGATTATCAAGATCGTCGCGAACAAATTCGCCCGCTTCTACATCTTCGTCATCCGCGGCACGCCGATGATGGTGCAGTCCCTCATCTTCTACTACGCGATCTTCAATCTCTTCAAGCGCACCGGCATGAGCGTCACGGAGATCAACCGCGTCTGGTCGCTCTTCATCTCCGGTCTTGTCACGGTCTCGCTCAACTCAACCGCGTACCTTGCCGAGGTGCTGCGCGGCGGCATCCTCGCCGTCGATGCGGGGCAGATGGAGGCCGCGCGTTCGCTCGGCATGACGCACTGGCAGGCCATGCGCAGAGTCGTTTTCCCGCAGGCCATCAAAAATTCGCTGCCCGCCATCGGCAATGAGTTCATCATCAACATCAAGGATTCCTCCGTGCTGTGCGTGCTGGGCGTATCCGACCTGATGTTCATGACCCGCTCGGTCGCCGGCATTTATTATAAGGGCACCGAGTGCTACCTCATCGCCGCCACCGTTTACCTGTTCCTGACGTATCTTTCCTCGCTCCTGCTCAAGACCATCACGGGAAGGATGACCGCGCCGGACAACACGAAGCGGCGTCAGGGCAATCAAACCGTCGATCTGGGACTTCCCAGCTCAAACTGACAGGAGGACGCTATGACGAACGATCCCATCATCAAAATCGAACAGCTCGAAAAGTCCTTCGGCGACCTCCACGTGCTCAAGGGCATCAACTTGGAGGTCGACCGCGGCGAGGTCGTGTGCATCATCGGCGCGTCCGGCTCCGGCAAGTCCACGCTCCTGCGCTGCATCAATCTGCTGGAGGAGGCCGACTCCGGTCACATTTGGTTCGACGGGCAGGATCTCATGGACCTCAAGGTCGACCTCAACGCCCTGCGGCAGAAGATTGGCATGGTGTTTCAGGGCTTCAACCTTTTCAACAACAAGTCCGTGCTGGACAACTGCACGCTTGCTCCCATGACGGTGCGGCACATTCCCAGGGCGCAGGCCGAGGAGACGGCCATCCGCCACCTCAAGGCCGTCGGGCTGGAGGATTTCATCCACGCCGACTCCCGCCGCCTCTCCGGCGGGCAGAAGCAGCGTGTCGCCATCGCGCGGGCGCTTTGCATGGAGCCCGAGATCATGCTCTTCGACGAGCCGACGAGCGCCCTCGACCCCGAGATCGTGGGCGAGGTGCTCGATGTGATGAAGCGCCTCGCGCAGGAGGGCATGACCATGGTCGTCGTAACGCACGAGATGGCCTTTGCCAAGGAGGTCAGCGACCGCGTGGTATTCATGGACCGGGGCGTCATTCTCGAGCAGGGCTCGCCGCGTGAGGTCTTCGGAAACCCGAAGGAGAGCCGTACCCGCGAATTTCTCAGCCGCTATCTGGAGGACAAAATGGCATGACGAAGAAGATCACCGATTTCTTTGCCCTCGAGGGCAATTATCCCGACTTAGACGCCGAGGGCGCGGTCGCGCGTCTTTCGCAGGCGATCCAATGCAGAACCATCAACTATGCCGACCACAGTCTGACCGACTATAGCGAGTTTGACAAGCTCCACGCGCACATGAAGGCAAGCTATCCCCATGTCATGCGCACGGGTGTCTTTGAGCGGCTCGGCCACCATGCCGTGCTCATCACCCTCCCCGGCAGCGACGAAACGCTGCGCCCCTGCCTTTACATGTCCCATCAGGACGTGGTGCCGGTGGTCGAGGGCACGGAGCAGGACTGGACCTATCCCGCCTTCTCCGGCGCGGTGGCGGACGGCTACATCTGGGGCCGCGGCACGCTGGATATCAAGGAGCAGGTCTTCGGCGTGCTCGAGGCTGCGGAGTATCTGCTCGCCCGCGGCAGGACCTTCCGGCGCACGGCCTACCTCGCCTTCGGCGACGATGAGGAAACGCTCAACACCGGCGCGCTGGCGATCTCCGACCACCTCAAGGCACAGGGCGTGACGCTGGAATTCGTTTTAGACGAGGGCGGCGGCAAGATCGAATCCGGCGCGGCCTTCGGCGCGCCCGACCTTTCCATCGCGCAGGTCGATCTGATGGAGAAGGGCTATGCCGATCTGGAGCTGACGGTCCGCTCCATCGGCGGACACTCGAGCCGCCCCTACGGCGGCACCTCGCTCGCCCATCTCGCCTGCGCCATCGCGGACATTGTCCGCAGCCCCTTCCCCGTGCGGCTCAATCCCGCCATGATGGGCGCGTTTGAAACGCTCGCGCCCTACATCACCGCCGAGCCGCTCAAAACGCTGACGCGGGACGTCCGCGCGAACGCGGACGCCATTGCGGCCTACTACTGCTATCAGTCCCCCGCGCTCTTTCCCTTTGTCACCACGACCATCGCTCCCACCGTCATTCAGGGCAGCAGCAGGGCCTGCAACGTGATGCCGCAGGATATGCAGGCGGTCATCAATTTCCGTCTTGCCGACGGCGACACGGTCGAGAGCGTGATGGAGCACTGCCGCGCGGCGGTGCAGGACCCGACCGTGGAACTGCGCTACCAGCAGGCCAACGATCCCTCCGCCACGGCCCGGCGCGACGGCTACGGCTACCGCACGGTGGTGGACAGTATGCAGCGCTACTACCCCGATGTGGTGTTCGTTCCGTCCATGACCGTCGGCGCGACTGACGCGCACCAATACGAGCAGATTTGCGACACCTGCCTGCGCTGCTCGCCCTTCATGGCGGAGCCAGAGGAGGCCGCCTCCGGCGTTCACGGGACGAACGAGCGCATTCTGGTCCGCGCCTACCTGCAGGGCATCCGCGTGCTCATCGACCTGATGGAGCACGCCAATCTCTGAGACACGACCGCAGCCCGCGTTCCGAGCCGCAAGCACGCAAAAAGAGCCGCGTTCCCTGCGCCGGGAACGCGGCTCTTTCCTTATTTATTGCCTGCGGCAACTTCCTTTACCACGCGGCGACCGCGCCGTCGCAGCGCGGCTCGGTGCCCGCCGTGTAAACGCCGTCCTCTCCGCGCCAGATGATCTGACCGCGGCCCATCGAAATGCGGTCGTCCACGACCGTGACCTCGTGGCCCATCGCGCGCAGCTCGTCGGCAATGGCCTCGCCCGCCTCACGCTCCAGTTCGAGCCTCCTGCCGCCGATCCATTGGATGCGCGGCGCGTCAAGCGCCTCCTGCGGGTTCATGTGATAATCGAGCGTGTTGACGAGGACCTCGGTCTGACCCTGCGGCTGCATGAATGCGCCCATCACACCGAACGGACCGACGGCGGCGCCGTCCCTGAGCAGGAAGCCGGGAATGATGGTGTGGTAGGACCTCTTGCCGCCGGCAAGGCAGTTGTCGCTTGCGGGGTCGAGCGAGAAGTTCGCGCCGCGGTTCTGGAGCGAGATGCCCGTCCCCGGCACGGCGACGCCCGCGCCGAAGGTGGTGTAGTTGCTCTGGATGAACGAGACCATGTTGCCCTCGCGGTCGGCGGTGCAGAGATAGATGGTGCCGCCGCAGTGCGGGTCGCCCGCCCTCGGCTCCAGCGCGCGGTCGGTGATGAGCGCGCGGCGCGCGGCGAGATAGGCGGGATCCAGCAGCTCGCTGACCTTTGTTTTCATATAGCGCGGGTCGGCGACGTAGGTCCTCGTGTCGGCAAAGGCCAGCTTGATGGCCTCCATCACCTTGTGATAGTGCTCGGCGCTCTCGCGATTTTCCGGCATGGTCATGCCGTTCAGGATGCCGAGCGCCATGAGCACCGTAATGCCGTGGCCGTTCGGCGGGATCTCACAGGCCGTATAGCCGCGGTAGTCCTGCGTGATGGGCTCGACCCATTCGGGGCGATAATTGCGGAAGTCGTCCTCGCAGAAGTACCCGCCGGTCGCGCGGGAGAACGCGACGATCCGCTCCATCAGCGCGCCGCGGTAATAGCTCTCGCAGTCCGTCGCGGCGAGGGAGCGCAGCGTCGCGGCGTAGTCCGGAAGGCGGAACAGCTCACCCGCGCGGTAGGGCGTGCCGTCCGGCTTCATAAAGCTCTGCCACCAGTATTCGTGCGGCGCGGCGTTCTCCGCCATCGCCTTGGCAATGCGGCGGCTGTCGCGCTCCCACTGCCGCGCGATGTTCACCGGCACGGGATAGCCCTCCTCGGCATAGGAAATGGCAGGCGCAAACAGCTCGGCGAGCGGCTTCGTGCCGAAGCGGCGGTTCAGCTCCGCCCAACCTGCGGGTGCGCCGGGCACCATCGTCGGCAGCCATCCGGCCTTCGGCATCTCTGTATAGCCCATCGCACGGACCTTCTCCGCGCTCAGCACCATCGGTGCGACACCGCTGGCGTTGAGGCCGTAGAGCCGTTTGTCCCGCTCGATCCACACGAGCGCAAAGCAGTCCGAGCCGAGGCCGTTGCCGGTCGGCTCGAGCAGCGGCATAGCCGCGGCCATCGCCACAGCGGCGTCCACGGCGTTGCCGCCGGATTTCATCACGTCCAGTCCGATCTGTGCGCCGAGCGGCACAGACGTGCAGGCGACGGCATTTTTGGCGTAGACGACATTGCGCCGCGAGGCATAGCGGTAGGTCAGCGGATCGAAGGCAGGCATGGGAAGCGTTCTCCTTTTCTCTTTTATAACAGGCCTAGTATAGCACACCGACATAGGAAGAGCAAGGCGGCGGTTAGGCTCCCGCACGGACGGTTATAATATTTTCCGCATTATTACCCGGTTTTTAGGCATTATTGAAAAAATGAATCATTCTATTTCTTTGCATTTTCTTGATTTCTTTGGTGTTGTGCGCTATATTTTAGTTTGATTACGAAATTTTACTCACATAAACACAGAAAGGCGGATTTTATGGAGCTTCAAATTCAGGATCTGGTATCCTCCATCAAAAAGGACGGCATCGAGAGCGCGAACCGCGAGGCCGCGCAGATCCTTGCCGACGCCAAGGCGCAGGCGGAAAAGATCGTCGCCGACGCGAGGAGCGAGGCGGACAAGCTGCGTGCGGACGCGCAGGCGGAGATCGGCGTGTTCAAGGCCAGCGCTCAGCTCAGCGCGGAGCAGGCGAAGCGCGACGCGGTGCTCGCCTTCCGGCAGGAGATCGGCGCGGAGCTGACGAAGCTGCTCGCGCAGGATACCCATAAGGCGCTCGACGACAAGGCGCTCGCGTCGCTCATCACCGCCGCGCTGCAGGGCGAGGACGCCTCCGCCTACGCCGCAGAGGTCGCCTCCGTCACGGACGCGCTCAAAAGTGAGCTCGCCGGCGAACTCAAGGCGGGGCTGGAGCTGCGGCTCTCCAAAAAGGTCCGCACGGGCTTCCGCCTGTGCACCAAGGACGGCTCGGGCTACATCGACTGCTCCGACGAGGAGCTGGCGGAGCAGCTCGCCCCCTTCTTCCGCGAGCTGCGCATTTAAGGAGGGACGCTCTTGGCTTCCTATTACTACTTGATCTCGAGCCTGCCGATGCTCCGCGCGGGCGACGCGCCGCCGCTGGATTACGCTGCGTTTCTCGACCAATGCCGGGGCGCGGTGAGCGACAGGGTCTACCGCTCGCTCGAGGAGCTGACGGTGCGCTCGGAGGACGGCGGCTTCGTGAGCCGGTGGGCGGCCTTCTACCGCGTGCTGCAGGGCGAGCTGACCTATCAGCGGCGTGTGAAGCGCGGCGAGAGCTGTGCCGCGCCGAACGAGCGCGACGCCGCCGTGACGCAGACCGTCACTGCGGCAGTGAACGCAAAGGACCCGCTCGAGGGCGAGCGGCTGCTGCTCGCGCTGGAATTTGACCGGCTGGATGAGCTGGTGGGACTGCACAGCTTCGACGACTGCGCGCTCTACGGCTACGCGCTGAAGCTGCAGCTGCTCGAGCGGCAGCGCGTGTTCCGCCATGACGAGGGCAAGGCCGCCTTCGACACACTGCTCGGACAGGTCCGCCAGCAGATATTCAGCCTATAAGAAAACGGGAGAAACAAAATGGAGAAAGTGACAGGCTATGTGACCGGAGTCAACGGCAACCTCGTTTCGGCGAGGTTCTCGGGCTCCGTGCGGAAAAACGAAGTCGGCTTCGTCAAGATCGGCAATGACCGCCTCAAGGGCGAGGTCATCCGCATCAGCGGCGACGCCGTGAGTATGCAGATCTATGAAATGACCAACGGCATTCAGGTCGGCGACGAGGTCGAGCTGACCGGCGAGCTTCTGAGCGTCGAGCTCGGCCCCGGCCTTCTGACGCAGGTGTACGACGGCTTGCAGAATCCTCTGCCGAAGCTTGCCGAGCAATGCGGCTTCTTCCTCGAGCGCGGCGTATACCTTGACCCCATCCCCGATAAGGAATGGGAGTTCACCCCCTGCGTCAAGCCCGGCGACGCCGTGCTCGCGGGCGACGCGGTCGGCAGCGTGCCGGAGGGGCAGTTCACGCACCTCATCATGGCGCCCTTCGACCTCAAGGACGAGGGCTGGCGCGTAAAGAGCGTGAAGGAAAAGGGCGTCTATCACGTCCGCTCCACCGTTGCGGTGCTGGAAAACGGCGCGGGCGAGGAGAAGGCGCTGAGCATGGTCTTTTCCTGGCCGGTCAAGCAGCCCATCCGCTGCTATGAGGAGCGTCTGCGTCCCGACGAGACGCTGGTGACCAAGATCCGCTGCATCGACACCTTCCTGCCGGTCGCCAAGGGCGGCACCTTCTGCGTGCCCGGCCCCTTCGGCGCGGGCAAGACCGTGCTGCAGCACATGGAGGCGAAGAACGCTGACGTCGACATCGTCATCGTCGCCGCCTGCGGCGAGCGCGCCGGCGAGGTCGTGGAGGTGCTCAAGGAGTTCCCCGAGCTGACCGACCCGCGCACGGGCCGCTCGCTGATGGAGCGTACCATCATCATCTGCAACACCTCGTCCATGCCGGTCGCGGCGCGTGAAGCGTCCGTGTACACGGCAGTGACGATGGCCGAATATTACCGCCAGATGGGACTCAACGTCCTGCTGCTGGCGGACTCCACGAGCCGCTGGGCGCAGGCCATGCGCGAGATGAGCGGTCGACTGGAGGAGATCCCCGGCGAGGAAGCCTTCCCTGCCTACCTCGAATCCGTCATCGCCGCGTTCTATGAGCGCGCGGGCAAGGTCCGGCTGAGAAACGGCAAAATCGCCTCCGTCACCATCGGCGGCACGGTCTCCCCCGCGGGCGGCAACTTTGAAGAGCCGGTCACGCAGGCGACGCTCAAGGTCGTCGGCGCGTTCCACGGCCTCTCCCGCGAGCGCTCCGACGCGCGCAAGTATCCCTCCATCCACCCCATCGACTCGTGGTCAAAGTATCAGGGCGTGGTGGACATGGCGCGTGTGGAGGAGGCCCGCGGCATCCTCCGCCGCAGCAGCGAGATCAATCAGATGATGAAGGTCATCGGCGAAGAGGGCACCTCGGCCGAGGATTACATCCTCTACCAGAAGGGCGAGCTGCTCGACGCCGTGTACCTGCAGCAGAACTCCTTCGATCCCATCGACGCGGCCTGCGAGCCGGAGCGTCAGGCGCATGAGTTCAACGTGCTCTACGATGTGCTCACGCGCGATTACGCACTCAGCGACAAAAAGGAGATCCGCGCCTTCTTCAATCAGGTGCGTCAGGAATTCCTCGACTGGCACGGCACGGTCTACGGTACGCCGGAATTTGCGGCGCAGGAAACGAAGCTCACGGACCTCTACCGGAGCAAGGTAACGGGTTAAGGAGGGTTTCAGAATGCAGAAGGTTTACACCAAAATCGAATCCATCGTCGGCAACGTCGTGACCGTGCGCGCCTCGGGCGTGCGCAGCGGCGACCTTGCCCTCGTCGGCGAGAGCTACGCGAGCGTCATCAAGCTCAGCGGCGACCTCGTCTCCCTGCAGGTCTTTGCCGGCACGCAGGGCGTCAGCACGACCGACACCGTGCGCTTCCTCGGGCGGCCCATGATGGTCTCGTTTTCCGACGACCTGCTCGGGCGCGTGTTCGACGGCGCGGGCGTGCCGCGCGACAACGGCCCCGCGCTGACCGAAAATATGATCCCCATCGGCGGTCCCTCCGTCAACCCCGCCAAGCGCATCGTGCCCAAGCGCATGATCCGCACCGGCATCCCGATGATCGACGTGTTCAACACGCTCGTCGAGAGCCAGAAGCTGCCCATCTTCTCCGTCTCCGGCGAGCCCTACAACCAGCTGCTCGCCCGCATCGCCATGCAGGCGGAGGTCGACGTCATCGTCCTCGGCGGCATGGGTCTGAAATACGACGACTACCTCTTCTTCCGCGACACGCTCGAAAAGAGCGGCGCGATGGGCCGCACGGTCATGTTCGTCCACACGGCGTCTGATCCGACGGTGGAATGTACGCTCGTGCCCGACCTGTCGCTCGCCGTGGCGGAGCAGTTCGCCCTTGCCGGCAAGCGCGTGCTCGTGCTGCTGACCGACATGACCAACTTCGCCGACGCGCAGAAGGAAATGGCGATCACGATGGAGCAGGTGCCGTCCAACCGTGGCTACCCTGGCGACCTCTACAGCTGCCTTGCCTCGCGCTATGAGAAGGCGGTCGACTTCGAGGGCGCGGGCTCCATCACCATCCTCGGCGTCACCACGATGCCCGGCGACGACGTCACCCACCCCGTGCCGGACAACACAGGCTATATCACCGAGGGTCAGTATTACCTCAAGAACGGCCACATCGAGCCGTTCGGCTCGCTCTCGCGTCTCAAGCAGAACGTCAACGGCACGACGCGCAGCGACCACCGCGCCCTGATGGACGGCATGATCCGTCTCTACAGCGCCTACAAGGAAAGCCTTGAGAAGAAGTCCATGGGCTTCATGATGTCCGAATGGGACGAGAAGCTGCTCAAGTACGGCCACCTCTTTGAAACGAAGCTGATGGACCTGAGCGTGAACATCCCTCTGGAGGAGGCGCTGGACCTTGGCTGGGGGATCCTCGCCGAGTGCTTCGAGCCGAACGAAACGGGTCTGAAGACCAGTCTCCTGCAGGAAAGATGGCCGAAAAAGGACGCCTTGAACTGAGGGAGCGCGTATGGCTGTCAAACTAACAAAAAATGAACTGAAGGTCCAGAAGGACCGGCTCAAGCAGTTTCAACGCTATCTGCCGACGCTGCAGCTGAAAAAGCAGCAGCTCCAGTCGGTCGTGATGCAGGTGACGGCGCAGCTTGAGAGGGTCGAGGCCGAACGGCTGAAGATCGTCGACGGTCTGGACGGCTGGATCGCGGTGTTCGCCGAAAACGGCAGCTTTCCCGAGGGGATGCGGCTCGATTCGCTCATCCGTCCGAAGGACGTCGTCTGCCGCGACCACAACATCGCCGGTGTGATCGTGCCGGTCTTTGAGGAGCTGACCTTCGAAGAGATATCCTACGACGTCGCGGACTATCCACTCTGGGTGGACACCGCTGTGGTCACGCTGCGCGAGATCGCGCGGCTGGACGCGCTGGTCAAGACGCTGCGCACGCAGGTCGAGCTGCTCGAGCGGGAGCTGCGCTCCACCGCGCAGCGCGTGAACCTGTTTGAAAAGGTCAAGATCCCCGAGGCGAGGGAAAACATCCGCGTCATCGGCATTTACCTCGGCGACCAGCAGACCTCCGCGGTCGTGCGCGGCAAGATCGCCAAGAAAAAGCTACAGGAGGCGGCGCGATGATCGAGAAAATGAAGGTCGTTCACATCGTCGCTGCGCAAACGCAGAAAACGGAGCTGCTCGACGCGCTGCGTGCGCTCGGCATCGTCCATTTCGCGGAAAAGGCGGACGCCGACCAGACCTATCTGGAGCGCTTCGCCGCGCTCTCGCGGCTCATCACCGTGCTCGAGGAGCAGGGGGTGAGCGAAGTCGAAGCGGAAACGCTCGACGACGATCAATTTAAAGTGCTCTTCGACGAGCTCAACGCATGTCTGGAGCGCAAAAAGGCATTGGAAGCCGAGCGCGCCGCCGCGGTCAGCGCGTGCGACACGCTCGCCGGCTGGGGCAGCTTCTCCCCCGCCGAGATCAAGGAATTGAAGGCGCAGGGCTTCGAGCTGCACTTCTGCCGCGTGGACAAAAAGCTCCTCGCTTCGCTCGAAGCGGACGAGGAAGTGCGCTTCCTGCGGCTCGCGCCGGTCGGGAAGCAGCAGACCGTCGCCATCCTCGGTGCGCTGCCCGCCTCCTGCGCCGCCGGCGAGTTCATCCCGCCGGAAAAGAGCCTTGACGAATACCGGCAGGAGATCGCCGACTGTGAGCGCGGTCTGGCCGAGTGCGGCGCGCAGCTCAAGGCCGCCGCGAAGCACCTGCCCAGCTTCCGCGAGCAGCTGCTCAAAACGCAGAACGACGCGGACTACTCCTCCGTGCGCAATACCTCGGAGAGTGGGGACGGACTCGTGTGGCTGACCGGCTACCTCCCCGTCGACGAGGCGGAGCGCTTCAAGGCCGCCGCCGCGAAGGAGCATTGGGCGTGGGCGATGGACGATCCGGCGGCAGACGACGACAAGGTGCCGACCAAGATCAAGTACACCAAGGTCACGCGGCTCATCGCGCCGGTGTTCGACATTCTCGGCACCGTGCCGGGCTACCGCGAGTACGATATTTCGTTCTGGTTCCTCGGCTTCTTCACGCTCTTTTTCGCCATGATCATCGGCGACGCGGGCTACGGCTGCCTGTTCCTGCTGACCGCCGCGGCCCTGACGGTGAAGAGCAAGAAGCCCTCCGATGCCGTGCAGCTTTTGTGGGTGCTCTCCATCGCCACCATCGTCTGGGGCGCGATGACCGGCACCTGGTTCGGGCTTGAGGGCGCGATGGACGTGCCGCTGCTCCGCTCGCTGGTCGTTCCGACCTTTGCGAACTACCCCGAGTATTTCAACGTCACCACCACCCAGCAGCAGAACAGCGTCATGAAATTCTGCTTCATCCTCGGCACCGTCCAGCTCTCGCTGGCGTGTGTGATGAACATCCGCCGCAAGACGCGGGAGAAGGACCTCAGCTGGGTCGCCGACCTCGGTTGGCTGTGCGCGATCTGCGCGCTGTACTTCGTGGTGCTCTACCTCGTCATCGGCGAGCAGGTGAACCTCACGCCCATTGCCGCGGTGGTCCTTCTCGGCTTCGTGCTGGTCGTGTGCTTCGGCGGTATGTCGCCGGACAAGACCTTCGCGCAGGGTCTCAAGGCGGGCCTTGGCAACGCCTTCACAGTGTTCCTCAACACCATCAGCGCCTTCGGCAACATCATGAGCTACATCCGACTGTTTGCCGTCGGCATGGCGTCGCTCGCTATCGCGCAGAGCTTTAACAACATGGCGCTCGGCTTCAAGGGGCCGCTGGTCGTCGTCGGCATCCTCATCATGCTCGTCGGTCACGGGCTGAACATCGTGATGGGCCTGCTGTCCGTGGTGGTCCATGGCGTGCGATTGAATCTGCTGGAATTCTCCGGTCAGCTTGGCATGGAGTGGACCGGCACCGCCTACGCACCGTTCAAAAAACTGGATAAGATCAGAAAATAATCAAAAAGAGGAGAAACGTATTATGAGCATTGAATTTATTGGTATGGCGTGTGCGCTGGGCCTGTCCGCCATGGGCAGCGCGTTCGGCGCGGGCTTCGCGGCGCAGGCGAGCGTCGGCGCGTGGAAGAAGTGCTACGCGAACGGCAAGCCCGCTCCCTTCATCATGGTCGCCTTCTCCGGCGCGCCCCTGACGCAGACCATCTACGGCTTCCTGCTGATGAACTTCATCCGCAGCGCCGTGGCCGCCGGCGCCGATCCCGCGCTCGCCATGTTTACGGGCATCTTCGCGGGTCTCGCCATCGGCCTGTCCGCGTTCTTCCAGGGCAAGGTCGCCGCGGCGAGTGCCGACGCGCTCGGCGAGACCGGCAAGGGCACGGCGAACTTCTTCATCGTCATCGGCATCATCGAAACGGTCGCGCTCTTCACGCTCGTCTTCAGCCTTCTGCTGTTACAGTAAGCGCAAGGAGAAATTTCATAGCGGCACAGCAAGGGAGCCGGAGGATGTCCGGCTCCCTTCTTGCAGCATTTTCTTCACGATACCGTCATTTTCCGCCAAAGGCGCAGGCTTTTCTGTCAAGCTCTGCAATGTCCCCCTCCCTTCATTTCATCATTAGCTGAGCGAATGATAAATATATCAAATCGATTCTTTTCTTATGCCTTTGTATCCCGTATAATACTAAGGCTGGCGTTTTGACGCAAACCGTATCTCTCATAGTACGGAGGAAATATTCAGGAGGCTATTATCATGGCGAATTGTGCGATCGTAGGCATCAACTGGGGCGACGAGGGCAAGGGCCGCATGGTCGACTATCTCACCGACCACTTCGACGTAGTCGTGCGCTATCAGGGCGGCGGCAACGCGGGCCACACCGTCGTGAACGATAAGGGCAAGTTCGCGCTGCACCTGCTGCCCAGCGGCATCTTCCGCGAGGGCGTGGTAAACATTCTCGGCAACGGCGTGGCGCTCGACTGCGAGAACCTGTATAACGAGATCGAGACCCTGCGCGCCGCAGGCGTGGCGATCACGCCGGAGAACCTGAAGGTCAGCGAGCGCGCCTCGCTGCTGCTGCCCTGGCACCGCGAGCTGGACACGCTTGAGGAAGCGCGGCTCAAGGACAAGAAGTACGGCTCCACCAAGCAGGGCATCGCGCCGTTCTATTCCGACAAGTATCAGAAGAAGACCGTGCTCGCCGGCGAGCTGCTCCACCCCGAGCACCTCAAGGCGCACCTTGCCGATCTGCTCGAGTGGAAAAATCTCACCCTCACCCGCGTCTACGGCGCGAAGGGCTTTACCATGGACGAGCTGACGGCGTGGATCGACGACTTCGGCGCGAAGATCAGGCCCTTTGTCGCCAACACCACGGCGTTCCTGCGCGAGGCGCAGGCAAACGGCAAGCGCATCCTCTTCGAGGCCCAGCTCGGCGCGCTGCGCGATCTGGACTACGGCATCTATCCCTACACCACCTCCTCCAACGCTATCGCCGCCTATGCGCCGGTCGGCTCGGGTCTGCCCACCGCAAAGCTCGGCGAGGTCGTGGGCGTGGTCAAGGCTTACTCCTCCTGCGTGGGCGAGGGGCCCTTCACCTGCGAGTGGTTCGGCGATGAAGCGGCAAAGCTGCGCGAGGCCGGTGCGGAGTTCGGCGCAAAGACCGGCCGTCCCCGCCGCGTCGGCCCCATCGACCTCGTGGCGACGCGCTACGGCGTGGAGATGCAGGGTGCGACGAGCATCGCCCTCACGAAGCTCGACGTGCTCAGCTACATGGACAAGATCCCTCTGTGCGCCCACTATGAGATCGACGGCGTGCAGACCGACGATTTCCCCTTCCCCATCCTCCTCGACCGCGCCAAGCCCGTCATGGAGTATATGCCCGGCTGGCAGTGTGACATCTCCGGCGCCCGCCGCTGGGAGGATCTGCCCGAGGCCGCGCGGCGCTATGTCGAATACGTGGAGCGCGCCATCGGCTGCCCCATCGGCTATGTGTCCGTAGGTCCCGAGAGAGAGAGCCTCATTCTCCGATAAGAAAAAATGGAACGGCAGCGCCGTTCCATTTTCTTTCGGGTGGACAAGCCGCGGATTTTTCGGTACAATAAAGTAAATCAGAAAAGAGGAACGAGCCATGAGCAAAGACGTTTACGAATCTCCCCTGTCGTCGCGCTACGCGTCGCCGTATATGCTGCACCTGTTCTCCGCCGATATGCGCTTTCAGACATGGCGGCGGCTGTGGACCGCGCTCGCCCGCGCGGAGCACGAGCTGGGGCTGCCCATCACCGCCGAGCAGGTCGCGGAGCTGGAAGCGCACATCACCGACATTGACTACGCCGTGGCCGAGCAGCGCGAGCGCGAGGTGCGCCACGATGTGATGGCGCACGTCTACGCCTACGGCAAGGCCGCGCCGTCCGCCGCCGGCATCATCCACCTCGGCGCGACGAGCTGCTACGTCACCGACAATGCCGACCTCATTCTCTACTGCGACGGTCTGCGCTATCTGCGCGGTGAGCTGCTCGGCGTACTGGCAAATCTCGCCGCGTTTGCGCGCGAATACGCCGCCGTGCCTACCCTCGGCTACACGCACTATCAGCCCGCACAGCCTGTGACCGTCGGCAAGCGTGCGGCTCTCTGGATGCAGGATTTTCTCAGCGATCTTGAGGAGCTCGACCACATTCTCGCCACGCTGAAATTCCTCGGCTGCCGCGGCACGACCGGCACCGAGGCCAGCTTCATGGACCTCTTTGACGGCGACGGCGCGAAGATCGACGAGATGAACCGCCGCATCGCCGCGGAGTTCGGCTTCGACCGCTGCTTCTCCGTCTGCGGCCAGACCTACCCGCGCAAGACCGACAGCCGCATCCTGAACGTCCTCTCCTCCCTCGCGCAGAGCGCCTACCGCATGGCGAACGACATCCGTCTGCTTCAGCACGACCGGCAGGTCGAGGAGCCGTTCGAGAAAAACCAGATCGGCTCGTCCGCCATGGCCTACAAGCGCAACCCCATGCGCTGTGAGCGCATCTGCTCGCTCAGCCGCTATCTGATGGCCGACGCCGCCAACGCCCCCATGACCGCGAGCGTCCAGTGGCTCGAGCGCACGCTCGACGACTCCGCCAACCGCCGCATCGCCCTGCCCGAGGGCTTCCTCTGCGCGGACGCCGTGCTGCGCCTGTGCCAGAATGTCACCAACGGTCTGCACGTCAACAAGAAGATCGTTGACCGCACCATCCGCGAATACCTGCCCTTCCTCGCCACCGAGAACATCATGATGGAGGCCGTCAAGCGCGGCGGCGACCGGCAGGAGCTGCACGAGCGCATCCGGCAGCATTCCATGGCCGCGACCGCGCGCATGAAGGAGGGCGAACGCTGCGACCTGCTCAATCGTCTCGCCGCTGACCCCGCCTTCGGCATGACCCGTGCGGAGCTCGACGCCGTCATGGACCCCGCGCTCTACACCGGCCGCTGCGCGCAGCAGGTCGAGCGCTTTCTGTCCGAGTGCGCGTCCCTGCTCGCGGGCGCGCAAAGCGCCGACGGCGCGATCAGCCTGTAACCGCAGCAAGCCCTCCCGGCCGGGAGGGCTTGACTTTTTTGCGCGGTATGGTACAATCGTACTGAGAGACGCTGTTGTATTGCGGCGGTTAGCCACTCCCTTGCGAAAGGGGGTGATGCAGATGGGAAACGGACGCCGGGCGCGAGCCTTGCGTTTCGCGATATGCTTCATCGTGATCCTTGCGGTCATGATCTACATAGCCCCAAAAGCGTGTTGACCGCCCGGCTAGCACCCGAGCGGTCAACATAGATAAACCTGTGTTGATTTTTGAGGGCTAACTGCCGATACAGCAGCGTCCCTTGCTATCTTCATTATAATCCGGCGGGCGAAAATGTCAAGCCGGAAATTTTTTTGCCCTCGTTGCACATAAGTGGACACCAAATGGGCGAATCACTCTTACAAGTGATTCGAGGTGCTTTCGCCGTAAGAAAAAATCATAAAACCGGCGGAAACCTCGGAATTTTACACGAAAAAATGATATGGACTCTTTTCCGAATTATAAATCTGCACCCAATGCAAATCAGTATCACCAGCCAAGCAATTAGAAAGAGCTTGAAGCGAGCAAGTACCAGAAGTGAAAGCCATCGTGCAATAGTCCATTTTTACTACATATTTCATAGTGCATACTCCTATCTCAGTTTTTTCCTCGCTGATAGAGTATCAATATCGTACCCCCATGCATTTTCAGAAATTTCAAAAACTTTCGCAGCAATGGCAGGCGTTTCGGGAATCGGCGCGAAAAATTGGGTAGACGGAAGGGTAGACGGCGGCCCTCTTGGAAAACCCGCAAGCCCTTGCGCCCCAGGCGTTTCGGCGGGTAGACATCGGGTAGACATCCTTGTTTTGTTCAAAAACCGTTTGTGCAAAACGGAGAAAAATGCAGTTTTTGAAGAAGCCATGAAACTTTTCAGATTTCTATAGCCTTTTTGTCGCGGGCGTGGTATACTGCAATTTACAGTATCTCTCGAGGAGGAAACGCCATGAAACGAATGCTTGCGTTGCTGCTTACGGCAATGCTGATCTTGACGCTGCTGCCCGGTTGCGGCAAAAAGGACCCGGGCGGCGACGCTCCGGAGGCCCCCGAAAATCCAACGGAGCAGGGCGGCGAAACGCCCGAGCCGGAGCCCTACGTCGATCCCTACGAGGCGGTCAGGACCTATTGGAGCGAGGATCAGCTCACACAGTCCTGGGGCCCCGACCAGATCGTGGAGCACCTTTTCTTCCATCCCGTCATCGCCTATCCCCAGTGGGCATTTCACGACTGCGGCGCGAGCCAGAGCGAGCGCTACGGACTCGACGACTGGATGGTGACCGCGGACGAGTACGCGAAGATCTTACAGTCCGTGTATGAAAAGGGCTACATTCTTGTCGCCATCGAGGATGTGTGGAGCGAGGTCACGGACGAGAGCGGCACGCACATGGTGCGCAACACGCTCAAGCTGCCCGAGGGCAAAAAGCCGCTCATCATCAGCTTTGACGATGTGAACTACTACCCCTATATGCTCGAGCAGGGCTTCACGAGCAAGCTCGTGGTCGGCGAGGACGGTGAGATCTGGGCCGAGTGCACCGATCCCTACACGAAGGAGACCTTCCTGACCAAGGAGGGCGACGCCACCACGATGCTCGACGAGTTCGTTTACGAGCACCCCGACTTCTCGCTCAACGGCGCGAAGGCCATTTTCTCACTGACCGGCTACTATGGCATCCTCGGCTACCGCACGCAGGATGACCGCGACATCGCCAAGGACAGCCCCGAGCGCGCAGCGTTCGAGGCCAACCGCGCGGCGGAGATCGAAGCGGTCAAGCCCGTGATCGCGCGGCTCAAGGAGACCGGCTGGACCTTCGGCAGTCACACCTGGGGTCACATCCGTCTGGCGGACAAGCCGCTGCAGACCGTCATCAACGACACCGAGCGCTGGGCGGACGAGGTCGGCAGTCTGGTCGGACCCACCAACGTGCTCTTCTACCCGCACGGCGGGCGTCCCGACGGCGACGACTGGCACAAGACCGGCGAGCGCTTCCAATACTTGCAAAGTCAGGGCTTCCGCATCTTCGCGAGCGTCGGTGTCAATTCGTTCAGCTACATCAAGCCGGACATCTCCGCTGTCATCTGCGACCGTCTGCATCCGGACGGCACGACGCTGCGCCACTCCCGCAGCCGCTATCTGCAATTCTACAATGCCGAGGACATCATCGATCTTTCGGTCCGTCCCGACCTCGGCGTGGACTGGTAAGGAGGAACGAATGAGCGAACATGAGCTGATGCAAAAGGCGATCGAAATGCTCGACCGCGCGTATATCCCCTATTCTCACTTTCCCGTCGGCGCGGCGCTGGAATGCGAGGACGGCACGGTATATACCGGCTGCAACATCGAAAATTCGAGCTTTGGCCTCACCATCTGCGCCGAGCGCACCGCCGCCGTCAAGGCGATCAGCGAGGGACATTCCAAATTCCGCCGCATCGTCATCGCCGGCAACAGCAAGGATTTCTGCTATCCCTGCGGCGCGTGCCGCCAGTTTCTCTATGAGTTTTCCCCCGATATGAAGGTCATCTGCCTCAACCGCGCACGCGAGGCAAAGCGGATGACGCTCCGCGAGCTGATGCCCTGTGGCTTTGACAGCACGTTTCTCTAAGAAAAAATCTTTGATATAACAGGTGATCAACATGGTAGACATTACGAAAATCGCAGCGATCTACGCTGACGCCGAGCGTTACGGCGGCATGACCGTGACCGTCGGCGGCTGGGCCAAGACCATCCGCGATCTCAAGACCTTCGGCTTCATCGAGCTCAACGACGGCTCCTGCTTCCGCAACCTGCAGGTCGTCATGGACGCGAACATTCTCGCCAACTATAAGGAGATCGCCGCCCAGAACGTCGGCGCGGCGCTCATCGTCATCGGCGAGGTCGTGCTCACGCCTGAGGCCAAGCAGCCGCTTGAGCTTAAGGCGACTGAGATCGCGGTCGAGGGCCCGTCCACGCCGGACTATCCCCTGCAGAAGAAGCGCCACAGTGTAGAGTTCCTGCGCACCATCCAGCATCTCCGCCCGCGCACGAACCTTTTCAACGCGACCTTCCGCGTGCGCTCCGCCGCGGCCTTCGCGGTGCATGAGTTCTTCCAGAGCCGCGGCTTCACCTACGTCAACACCCCCATCATCACCGGCTCCGACTGCGAGGGCGCGGGCGAGATGTTCCAGGTCACGACGCTCGATCTTGAAAACGTCCCCAAGACCGAGGACGGCAAAGTCGATTATTCTCAGGATTTCTTCGGCAAGAAGACCAGCCTGACCGTCTCCGGACAGCTCAACGCCGAGAACTTCGCCATGGCCTTCGGCGACGTTTACACCTTCGGCCCCACCTTCCGCGCCGAGAATTCCAACACCGCGCGCCACGCCGCCGAATTCTGGATGATCGAGCCGGAGATGGCGTTCTGCGACCTCGACGGCGACCTTGAGGTCATGGAGGCGATGGTAAAATACATCATTACCGCCGTCATGGAGCGCTGCCCCGACGACCTCGCGTTCTTCAACAGCTTCGTCGATAAGGGCCTCATCGAGAGATTGCAGCACGTCGCCGCCAGCGACTTCGGCCGCATCACCTACACCGACGCCGTCGAGCTGCTCAAACAGCACAACGACCAGTTCGACTACAAGGTCGACTGGGGCACTGATCTCCAGACCGAGCACGAGCGTTTCCTCACCGAGCAGATCTTCAAGCGCCCCGTGTTCGTCACCGATTATCCCAAGGAGATCAAGGCGTTCTATATGCGCCTGAACGACGACGGCAAAACCGTCGCCGCTGCGGACTGCCTTGTGCCCGGCATCGGCGAGATCATCGGCGGCAGCCAGCGCGAGGAGCGTCTCGACGTGCTCGAGAGCCGCATCAAGGAGCTTGGCATGAATCCCGCCGACTACTGGTGGTACTGCGACCTGCGCCGCTACGGCTCCTGCCGCCACGCGGGCTTCGGCCTCGGCTTCGAGCGCATGGTGATGTACCTCACGGGCGTGGGCAACATCCGCGACGTAGAGCTGCATCCCCGTACCGTCGGCAACGCGGAGTTCTAAGAACCGGAATACGCAGCAAGCCCTCCCGGACGGGAGGGCTTGACTTTTTTGTGTGGTATGGTACAATCGTTTTGAGGGACGCTGTACAGACGGCAGGCGGTCGGCCACACCACCCGAAAGGGGGTGAGACCATGCGGATC